>Ga0335085_10000105_pt1 | contig 273551 bp, 223 predicted proteins | sample Lox_Sample_45_FD_206712 | JGI IMG/M metagenome (GOLD analysis project Ga0335085, IMG submission 206712) | Soil microbial communities from Loxahatchee National Wildlife Refuge, Florida, United States - Lox_Sample_4.5 | ecosystem: Environmental > Terrestrial > Soil > Wetlands | place: USA... | reverse complement strand
AGTCCCGCGCCTGGAATCGACGAGCTAACGCTGCACGCACCACCATCACATGGCGGTTTGATCGGAAAACTGCTCGCCGCAAATTCGGCTATAAAAGGAAATCATTCAAGCGGTCATAGACCTAGGCCGCCGCCTTAGTGCCGCAGCACCTTCCCCGGCAGCGCGTTCGTCATCTTGCCTTCCTCAATCACCGGAACTCCATTGACCAAAACGTACCGCATGCCCTCGGAGAGCTGATTGGGGTTGGCATACGTGGCCCGGTCGCGGATGGTTTCCGGGTCGAATACGACGATGTCTGCCCACATGCCCTGTTTCAACACGCCGCGATCCGTCAGTCGCATGCGCTGCGCGGGGAGCGCGCTGAACTTGCGAATGGCATCCGCGAGCGTGAGTTTGTGTTCCTCGCGCACGTACTTTCTCAGGATCCGCGGAAACGCCCCGTAGGCGCGCGGATGCGGGTGCTCCTTGCCCAGCAGGCCATCCGGCGCCGTGCCCTGCGAATCGTTGCAGATGGACACCCAAGGTTGCTGCAGCGCCAGCAAGACGTCGGGCTCCGACATTATGAAAATCGCAACATCGGTGAATGCCTGGTCCGCGATCAGCAAGTCGAAGATGGTGTCGAACGGGTCCTTGTTCCAGATCTTGGCGATCTCTGCGACCGTTTTGCCCTGCAACGGCAGCAACTTGGGGTTGGCCACCGCGCCCACCAGGATGGACTCGGGGCCGGTCACTTCCTGCCACTCGTTTTCCCACTGGCCGCCCGGAGTTTGCATCTCCTTGCAGATCCGCGCGCGGAGGGCAGGATCTTTCAGCCGCTCGATCAGCTTCGCGTCGCCGCCATCGTGCGCCCACGGCGGAATGATCGCCGAGAAGGAGTTGAAGCCCGCCGTGTAAGCGTAGGTGTCGGCGGTGATGTCCACCCCGGAGTCGCGCGCCTGTTGAATGTGCGCAATCACCTCCGCCATGCGCCCCCAGTTGGCTTTACCGGCGGTTTTCAGATGCCAGATCTCCACCGGGATACGGGCCTCGCGTCCGATGCGGATGGCTTCGTCGATGGCTGGAATGATCGCGTCGGCCTCGCTGCGCATGTGCGTCGCATAGATGCCGCCGAAGCGGGCGGCCTCCGACGCCAGCGCGATCAGTTCCTCGGTCTTAGCGTAGGGCGCGGGCGCATATTGCAGCGAGGTGGAGACGCCTACCGCGCCGTCGCGCATGGCCTCGCCCACCAACGCCTTCATGCGGTCCAACTCGGCCGCGTTTGGTGCGCGGTCGTCATCGCCCAGTACCACGCGGCGGACCTGCGTGGCGCCCACGTAGCTGGCCAGGTTGATGCCCATGCCTTGTTTTTCCAGGCGCGCGAAGTATTCGCGGAAGGTGTGCCAGTCGGGCCGGATGCCGTAATGCTCGTAGCCCACGTGGTCGGCCCGGAGCAGTGCATCCGTCTGCGGCGCGATCGACCCGCCTTCGCCGGTGATCTCCGTGGTGATCCCCTGGTAGATCTTCGACGGCAGGTGCGGATTGACCAGGATGGTCAGCTCGGATTGGCCGAGCATGTCGATGAAGCCCGGCGCCACTACCATGCCGTGCGCGTCGAGGGTGCGCTTGGCCGGCGCGCCCGCCAGATTGCCGATGGCCGCGATCCTGCCCTGGCGGATGCCGATATCGCCCGCGTACCAGGGAGAGCCCGTGCCGTCGATGATGTGGCCGTGTTGGATGACGAGGTCGTAGGGTTGCGAAACGGCTAACAGAAGGAACGCCAGTTGCAGCATCCTGAGAGTTTAGCAACCCACGCCGGCCGCGGAGCGGGCCAGGATCTGCTCCAGCATGTCGGGAATTTCAAAGACCGCGCGGTTCGAAAGCCGCGCCGCGTTTCCCCGCATGCGCGCATAAGTATCCGGCTGCGACAATTCTTCCACCGCCTGGGCGATCCTGCGGAAATTGTGCAACACCATCCCCACGCCCTGCTCGGTCACCCATTCCGTGTTGTACCGTTCCTGTGGCAGGTTCCAGGCATTGCGCTCCACGATCACCGGCAGTTTCATGGCAATCGCCTCGCTAATGCTGCCGGGGCCCGGCTTGCCGATGAAGAAATCCGAAAGGTGCATATAGTAAGGCACCTCGCGCGTGAAGCCTTCCACGAACAGCGCCATGCGGGAGGGCAGCGCGCGCAGGCGCGCGGCCAGTTTCTGGTTGCGTCCGCAGATCAGGATCAGTTGCAGCCGGCCGGCCTGCGGCTCGAGCCGCCGCGCGATCTCCAGCATGACCGACGAACCTTCGCCGCCGAACAATACCAATCCCGTGGGCCGCTCCGGATCCAGGCCCAGACGACGCCGCTCGGCCGCGCGGTCCACGGCGACAGGCTCGTAGAACCGCGGATTGAGGATCATGCCCGTCGCGCGGAAAATGCACGGATCGGGATGACCCAGAGCGCGCGCCTGGGCCACCGCGCGATTCGATCCGCAGATCAGGTATTGCGGCTGGCGCTCGATCCAGAAGTGCGGCGGATAGTCCGCGATATCGGTAAGTACAGTGACGAACGGCACCTGCGGAAGTGCCGCGTCCAGGCTCAGCCGCAGGGCGCGGTTGAAATTGGGAATCAGTGACACCACCATGTCGGGACGGCCCGCCAGCCAGAACTCCCGCAACATTTTCACCAGGGATGGTTGAAACATGCGAATGACAACATGTAGTCCTTTCAACAGTTCGGCGGAGCCCAGGGTCCAGCCCTTCTTTAGCAGTAAATTGTAATAATCCTGCAACCTTATACCGGTTATCCGGCGAAAGATATCCAGGCTGTCCAACTGCTCCTGCAGGTTGACCATGCGGATCTCCCACGGCCGGCCCTGCTGCGCAATCACCTTTTCGAGCGCCTGCGCCGCGCTGCGATGCCCGCCGCCCGCATCGAAGTAGACGAAATCGAACCGTTTCACTCCTTGATTTCACCAAGCTTTTGCCGAAATGTCATGGTCTTGTAGGATTATGGGACTATAAATTAAGGTGAGATGGTGTTGGAGTTCATCACCACACGCGATTACAAGCTGATGCGGCGCGTGCACCGCTGGCCGGCGCCGCGTTGGATTCGGGTGTGGATGATCTGCGCCACGCGGGGCGGGGACGGGTGGTTGTGGTACGCCATGGGTATCGTCATCCTGCTGTTCGGCGGACCCATGCGTTTCGCGGCGGTGGGCGCCGCGGCGCTGGCTGCCGGCCTGGGGATCGCAATCTTCCTGTTCCTGAAGAAACACACGGGACGCAAGCGGCCATGCGCCATCGAACCGCATTGCTGGGCAAAACTGCTCCCGCCGGATCACTTCTCGTTCCCTTCCGGCCACACCATCACGGCGTTTGCGGTGGCTCTCACGCTGGCGGCCTTCTATCCGGGAGCGCTGCCGGGCCTGCTGTTCTGCGCCGGCAGCATCGCGCTCTCCCGTATCCTTTTGGGCATGCATTTCCTGAGCGATGTGCTGGCGGGCGCGCTGATCGGTTCCGGCCTGGCTTACGGCGCGATCTGGATCCTCCGCTGATCCGGCGCTGCATCTTTCCAGTTACACTGAACATCGGGTAATTATGCCGCGACTGTGTACGGTGGGAGTTCTATTCGTATGCGGGGCCGTTGTGGCGTCGGCCGCGCCGCCTGCAACATCCCCGGTGGATCTGCGGGTGGATCGGCTGGCCAGCGCCCTGACCCTGCTGAACGATGCCGACCGCAAAGTTGTGAACGATTCCATTCAACTGATCCGCGAAGGTGAGAATGCCGGGGCGCTGGCCCGCCTCTCCACTTTGACGCATTCCAATCCCGAGAACTCGTCCTTGCGCATCCTGATCGCCTACGCGCAGCTTCAACTGGGCAACCTGGCGGGCGCATTCAGCGAAGCCAAAAAAGCGCACGATGCTCCCAACGGCAATAGTTACAGATGTTACTTTCTGGCCCGGATCGCGTTCCTGACCGGTGACAAAGTCACCTGCCGGCGGGAGTTGAACCACGTTAAAAATGCCGGCGATATGCCCAATGACGTACGCCAGTTGGAAAGCGACCTGAAACACGCCAAGGGCAAAGGCTAAAAATCCAATCCTGTTACAATCCGTTTATGTTCAGAGGATTGGAACACACCGCCATCGCCTCGCCGGATCCCCGGGCACTCGCCGAATGGTACGCCGCGCATCTCGAATTCGTGATCAATTACGAATACGCGGGTAACTACTTTGTGCGCGCCGCCAATGGCAGCATGCTTGAAATCATTCCCGCCCGGGGCCCGCAGGCGCCGCCGCGGCTGGACGATCCCGGCATACGCCACCTGGCCATCGACGTAGAGGATTTCGACGCCGCGCACAAACGTCTGGCGGCCGCGGGCGTCCAATTCTTGAGCGAACCCATGAACAAGCAAGGGAACCGCCTCTTGTTCTTTGCGGACCGCGATGGCAACATCCTGCATCTGATCCAGAGGGAAAGGCCGCTGCCGTAAACACGTGCTCCGCCGGGTCTTCAAGGCTTTCCATTACCGGGATTTCACTCTGCTGTGGTGTGGCGCCTGCACTTCGTCGATCGGCACGTGGATGCAGAACGTGGCCCAGCAATGGGCCGTACTTTCCATCTCCGGCTCCGCTTTCCTGCTGGGTTTGGATGGCTTTCTTGGCCAGTTGCCGATTCTCCTGTTCTCGCTGATCGGCGGCGTGATCGCCGACCGCATCGACCGCCGGCGGGTCCTGCTCGGTTCGCAATACGTGCAGATGACCTGTGCCTTTCTGCTGACCCTGTTGTTTGCCTTTAAGCTGGTGAAGGTCTGGCATATCCTGGCGCTTTCGTTCGTGGTGGGCTGCGCCCAGTCGTTCGGCGGCCCGGCTTACTCGGCGCTGGTGCCGTCGCTGGTGGAACTGGAGGATCTGCCCAATGCCATCGCGCTCAATTCCATCCAATTCAACCTGGCGCGTGTGATTGGTCCGATGCTGGGCGGCCTGGCGCTGACCGGCCTGGGCGCTGCCTGGTGCTTCGGACTGAACGGCCTCTCGTTTGTGGCGGTCATCATCTCGTTGTGGCTGCTGCGCGTCAAATTCATACCCGCCGGCACCTCGGGATCCATCCTGGCCGGGGTCCAGCAGGGCATCGGCTTCATCCGCAAGCAGGGCGCCATGGCGGGGCTGATCGCGCTGGCCTTCTCTATGACCGCGCTGGCTATCCCGGTGCTTACGTTTCTGCCGGTCGTCGCCAAGGACGTATTTCACCGCGGACCTACCGCTTTCACGATTCTGCTTTCCTGCTCCGGGGCCGGATCGGTGGCCGGGGCGCTGATCGTGGCCGCCTTCGGCAATGTGGAACGCAAAGGCCTGATCGCGTTGTTGACCATGGCGCTGCTGGGATGCGGCATTGCCGGCTTTGCGCTTTCGAAGGTGCTGCTGTTGAGCTGTCTGCTGCTGTTCGTCTCCGGCGCCGCCATGATGGGCGTGTTTTCGATGGTCAGCTCGCTGGTGCAACTGATCACGGCGGACGAGATGCGGGGCCGCGTGATGAGCGTCTACAACGTGGCCTTCCGCGGCGGGATGCCGGTGGGGAGCCTGGTCACCGGTTGGCTGGTGCCGATCTACTCCGCGCCGCGCGTGCTGGCGGTGAACGGCCTCCTACTGGTGGGCGTAAGTTGTTACTTCCTGCTGCTGCAACGCCGCGTAGCTGCGCTGTAGCGTCGATCCGCCGGTCCGCGCGGGCGGCACTGTTATAGTGGTCAGTATCTATGGGCCGGATACGCGTTCTCCCCGATCAGGTAGCTAACAAGATCGCGGCCGGGGAAGTCGTGGAACGTCCCGCCTCGGTCGTCAAAGAACTGCTGGAGAACGCCCTGGATGCCGGGGCGGCGGTCCTGCGCATCGAGGTCGAAAGCGGCGGCCGGCGGCTGATCCGCATCACCGACGATGGCTGCGGCATGCTGCGCGACGATGCCCTGCTGGCGTTCGAGCGCCACGCTACCAGCAAGCTGCGCGATGTGCAGGATCTGCTGTCGATCGCCACGCTGGGCTTTCGCGGCGAGGCGTTGCCCTCCATCGCGTCGGTCTCGCGCCTGGTGCTCGAAACGCGCTCCGCCGAAGAGACGACCGGCACCCGCGTGGAGATCGCCGGCGGGAAGATGCTCCATTGCGACGAAGTGGCGCTCGCCCGGGGTACGTCGGTGACGGCGCGCGATCTGTTCTTCAATGTCCCGGCGCGCAAGAAATTCCTGCGCTCCGAGCAGACCGAGCTGGCCCACATCGCCTCCCTGGTCACGCATTACAGCCTGGCGCACCCGGACAAGACGTTCCGCCTGACCAGCGGCGCCAACGAACTGCTGGCCGTGACGCCGGTCGCCAGCCTGCGCGAGCGCGTGTTTCAGGTGTTCGGCGCCCAGACGCTGGAAGAGCTGGTGGAATTGGCCCCGCTCGAACAGCAGTTGGTTTTGCCGCCGCCGTACGTGCCGCCATCGGAAGCCGTCGCCGAATATCGCCGGGAGCCGCCGGAACCTGCGTCGAAGACCTTCCGGCTCAGCGGATTCGTCTCGCGGCCGCAGGTGCAGAAGGGCAACCGCAATTCTATTTTCATCTTCGTCAACCGGCGCCTGATCCGCGATCGCCTGCTGCTGCACGCCATTTCGTCGGCGTACCACAACCTGATGCCGCCCGCGGCGTTCCCCTTCGCGCTGCTCTTCCTCGAGTGCGATTCCGACGAGGTGGACGTCAACGTGCACCCGTCGAAGACCGAAGTGCGCTTCCGGCATCAATCGTTCGTGCACGACTTCGTGCGGGACGCCATTCGCGAGCGATTGATCGAGACGCGCCCCGCACCGGCGTTCTCTCCGGCGCCCGGCGCGCAGCCGGGCGCGCGCATGCCGTATTCCGAGTTCTCGCAGATGCTGGAAGACGAGGCTCCGCCCGCCGATTCGGTTCCGCCCGCATCGGATGCCGGGCCGCCTCTGCCCGCGTTTGCCTTGCGGCCGGAACCGGGGCCGGCGCCGCGGCTCGATTTCGGCGCTCCGGCGATCGCTCTGGCCGACGAGCCTCCCGCCGCCGCGCCGCGGTTGCGCGTTCCCGACACGCACGGCGCGTTTCCCATCGATGCGCTGCCGCTGTCGGATGCCTCATTGGGCGCGCTGTCCGATCTGCGCCCGCTGGGACAGATTCACGAGAGCTTCATTATTGCGGCCGGACGGGATGGGCTTTGGATCATCGATCAGCACGTCGCGCACGAGCGTATCCTGTTCGAGCGCGTGCTGAAGCAGCGCGCGGCGGGCAACGTGGAGACCCAACGTCTGTTGATGCCCCTGATCCTGCAATTGACGCCCGGGCAGCAGATCGAATACGCGCGCATCGCCGACGAGCTGAACGCCATCGGTTTCGAGACGGAGCCGTTCGGCAACCGCACGATTGCGGTGACAGCGGCGCCGGCGGTTGTCGCAGCGGGGGATCTGGAGCGGGTACTGAGCGGGATCCTGGAGACGGCCGAAGCGGAGTTGCGCGGGCTATCGCTCGAAGATATCCGGCGATCGATCGCGGCGTCGATCGCCTGCCAGGCCGCCATCAAGATCAACACCCGCCTAGACCACGCCAAAATGGAATGGCTGTTGCGCGCGTTGGCTGCGACGGATTGTCCCATGAGCTGTCCGCACGGCCGGCCCATCGCGCTGCATTATGCCATGCGCGAGATTCTGAAAGCCTTTCACCGTATCTGACAGGTCAAAATCCAGTCGGCCGCCGCCGCCAGGCCTTCCACGCGCGCATCCGCGGGATGCTCCGGCGCGCGCTCGTCGTAGCCGCGGACAATCCACACCGTGCGGCAGCCGGCCGCGGCGCCCGCATCCACGTCGCGCCAGCGGTCGCCCACCATGAAGCTGGTCTCCAGATCGATGCCGTACAGCGCCGCGGCTTGAAGCAGCATGCCCGGCCGCGGCTTGCGGCAGGCGCAGCCCGCCGCGTCATCGTGATAGCAGACGCAGCAAGCATCCAGCGGCAAAGCCGTACGCAGGCGCGCGTGCATCTGCTCGACATCCTCGCGGCGGGTAATGCCGCGCGCCACGTCGGGCTGGTTGGTCACCATCACCAGCAGGAATCCGGCGGCCTTCAGACGGCGCAGCACGGCGGGCGCCTCCTCGTCCATCTGCATCTCGTCCGGCGTGACAGGCGCGTAGGCTTTGCCGTCGCGTACCAGCGCGCGCGCCAGCACACCGTCGCGATCCAGGAACACCGCCCGGTTCATCGCAGCGATTCCCAGCGCGTCTCGGCAGCCTTCAGGACGGGATGGGTGACCAGCAGGTGCCAGATCACCGCCTGGAAAGCCTCGGCGTGCGGGGTGACGTGCGCGGGATTCACGGCCGGCACGATGACACAGGCATCCGCCACCTGCGCGGTGTAGCCATCCGGCCGGCCGACCACGCCGCCGATCGCCGCGCCCACCGACCGCGCATATTGCAGCGCCGAAACCAGGTTGGGGCTGACTTGTTTCTCCAGGTTGCCGCCTCCGACCGAGAAAACCAGCACACCGTCGCTGGAGCGCAAACGGCTGGTGCGCAGCCAGGCTTCGAAGACCGATGCCCAGCCCTCGTCATTGGTGCGCGCGGTCAACTCCGACACATTGTCCGTCGGGCTGTACGCCTCCATCCCGCAAATCTTGCGGAAATCGTTGACGGCGTGCGAGGCGTTGGCCGCGCTGCCGCCCACGCCCAGGATGAACAGGCGTCCGCCGTTCGTGCGCACGCCGGCCAGCAGTTGTGCCAGTTTTTCGATGGCGCCCGCGTCCAGACGGCGCAGGACTTCGGCGGACTCGGCCAGGTATTCTTCGGCGAAGCTCATGATTTCAGATATTCCGCCAGCTCGCGGATGCCTTCGAACGAACCGGTTTCGTAAAAACGCTCGTGCACTTCGCAGGCGGCCAGCTCGCCGCGTCCCAGTAGTTCCTGGTACAGGCCGGCCAGGTCCGACTGCTGCGTGTGTGTAAATGCCCGGGCGCTAAAGACGCCCAAACCGTAGTCGATGTACTGCATACGTGGAGTCCGATTCTTCTTATCGTAGGCCACAATCCGGCCTTGCGCGTACTCCACGTTGCTCGTGTCCCAGCGGCCCTGGTTGCGGTAGACGGTCATCAAGCCGGCCTGCCCGGCCGCACGGAACGCCTGCTCGACGTCGCTGTACGAGCACGGCAGGTAGGAGTCCCCGTACAGCACGAAGAAAGCGCCGCCTAGCAGCGGCAACGCGTTTCGTACCGCGCCGGCGGTGCCCAGCAGAACCGGACCGTCGCAGGAATAGTCGATCGCCAGGCCGAACTGCGCACCGTCGTCCGCGAATTCGCGGATGCGTTCGCCATGCCGGCCGATGCACAGCACTACCCGCTCGATCCCGCCGGCACGCAGCAGGCGCAACTGATGCGCCAGAAACGGCTCGCCGTTGACCTCGACCAAAGCCTTCGGCATACGCTCGGTGACCGGATACAATCGCGTGCCCATCCCGCCCGCCAGGATGGCCACCGGCAGCCGGCTCACGACTGCGCCACCACAGTGGTGCCCTGAAAATCGAAGCGCATGCGCACCTCGCGCAGGCCTGCGCCGCGCAGCGCGTGGCGCAGCCGCGTTTTGTCTTCCGTATAGAACATGAGGAAGCCGCCGCCGCCCGCGCCGATCAGCTTGCCGCCCAGGGCCCCGTTGCGGCGGGCCAGTTCGTAAAAATCGTCGATGCGCGAATTGGTCATGGAGCGCGAGCGCGCCTTCTTATGCTCCCAGTGGACGTGCATCAACTCGGCAAACCGCCGCAGATCGCCGCTCCCCAGCGCCGCCTTGCTCTCGCAGCCAAGCTGCTTCACCACGTGCAACTGCCCAATCATATCGGCATCCTGCTGGCGCGTGCGCGTGTCCTGCTCTTCCAGGATCGCCGAGGCCGACCGGGTGAACCCGGTGAAGAACAGGAGCAGGTTGTCTTCCAGGTTGGCCAGGGTTTCGCCGGCCAGTTCGAGCGGCGCGACCTCCACGCGATCGTCTGGCAGAAAGTTGAAGCAGGTGATGCCGCCGAACGACGCGATATACTGATCCTGCTTGCCCACCGGCTCGCGCAGCACATCGATCTCGATATGGCAGGCCTGCTCGGCCAGGTCCTGCCGGCCGATCAGGCGTCGCTTCCAGGCGTGCAGCGCGCGCAGCAGGGCCACCGTGAAGCTGCCCGACGATCCCAGCCCGGTGCCCGCCGGAATGTCCGACATGCTGACGATTTCCAGATACGGCTGCGAGCCCACGTCCACCAGCTTGAGCGCTTCGCGCACGATGGGATGCTTCACCTGGTCCACGCGCTCGACCAGTTCCATCTGCGAATACTTGACCAGCAGTTCCTGGGTGAACGTCTCGTGCAAGGTGATGTAGACGTACTTGTCGATGGCCGCGGAGATCACGAAGCCGCCGTGCTCGCGGTAGTAAGACGGCAGGTCGGTGCCGCCGCCGCCGAGCGAGATGCGCAACGGCGCCCGCGTTATGATCATCGCGCGTTCTCCTGATACACGCATTCGACGATGCGTAGCGCGGCCTGTGCATCCGCGATGCCGGGCCTTGGCTGGCGTTTGTAACGGATGTCGTCGAGAAAATTTCCGAATTCGACTTCCCAGGAATTATCGGCGGTGGGGAACTCCCACGTCCGGGTTTGAGGCGGCCCCATTTCCGGCGACATTTCGTAGAAAGTGAGACGCTCCGTGCCGTAACTGCCGCCAAGGCCTGTGATTTCGAGCTTGCCGTCGCGGCCGCAGATCTCGAACGAGAACGTGTTCTTCCACTCGGTCCAGCTTGCGTGCAGCCAGGCGAGTTGGCCAGCCTCGGTTTCAAGCATCAGGAACGCGTTGTCTTCCACCGGCATCTGCCAGAAGCAGCGCGGCGTACGGCCGGTGACGCGCGTGAACTCGCCGAGAAACCACCGCGACAGATCGATCAAATGGATGCCCTGGTCGAGCAGTTCGCCGCCGCCCGAGATGGCCGGATTCGCGCGCCATTCGCGCTCGTAGCCGAGGCGCCCGCCGTGCCCGTAGCGGCCGCGGATGAACATCAGTGGGCCGATCTCCTCGGCATCGAATAAGGCACGGGCCATCTGCACTGCGCGGTGATAGCGATGATTGAAGCCCACGCGCACCCGCGCACCCGTCGCGGCCGCGGCTTCGGCTACGGCATCGAGTTCGGCCGCGCGGCGAGCGCCCGGCTTTTCGATCAGCACATGCTTGCCGGCGCGTGCAGCCGCGGTCGCGATGGGCGCCAGCATGTCGTGCGTGGTGGCCACAATGACGATGTCCACCGCGTCGGATGCCACGGCCGCCTGCCAATCGTTAGTGGCTGCCGCCGCGCCCAGAGCCTGCGCGCGCGCCATATCGACGTCACAGGCAATAGCAAGGCGACACTCGCGCAACGCCGCCGCGCGTTTGCGTCCGATCAAGCCGCAGCCAACGATCGCTACATTCAGGGCCATGCGCAGTCCACCTGTTAGAATAACTGACTTGTGCGATGTCTCTTTAGTCCTGCCGGCGTTCAATGAAGCGGCTACTATCGCCGGCACGATTCGAGAAACCGGGTGCTACTTCGCCGCTCGCGGTTTACGGTACGAAGTCATCGTCGCGGCCGACGGCGACGATGGCACTCGTGAGCTGGCCTCGGAGATCGCCGCGAAGGGTGAGCCGGTCCGTGTCATCGGCTATCGGGAACGCCGCGGAAAAGGCCGCGGCGTGCGGGAGGCGATGGCGCTGGCGCGCGGCGACATCGCCGGCTACATGGACGCCGATAACAAAGTCCCCATCGAAGAGTTCGACAAGATCCATCCGTGGTTCAGCCAGGGCTACGACGTGGCGATCGGCTCGCGCGCGATGAAGGATTCGCAGATCGAACGCCGCCAGCCGCTGTACCGCCAGTTGGGCGGCAAGGCGTTCGGCATGGTGATGCACGCCGCGGTGGGTCTTTCCGGCATCACCGATACACAATGTGGCTTCAAGTTCTTCACCCGGGCGGCGGCCGCCGCGATCTTCGGCCGGCAGCAGATCGACGGCTACATGTTCGACGTGGAGATTCTGGTCCTGGCGCGGCGTCTGGGCTGCCGCATCCAGCAGGTGCCCATACGCTGGCGCGACGACGGCGACAGCCGCCTGGAAGTGGTCCGGGGTAACCTGCGCAATGCGGTCGATATCCTGCGCATCCGCCGGAGCACGCGTTCATGAATATCCTCGTTACCGGTGCGGCCGGGTTCATTGGCAGTAACCTGGTGGACCGTCTGCTCGGCGATGGCCACCGGATCACGGGCTTCGATAACTTCTCCACGGGGCAACCCGAGTTTCTGGCGGATGCCACGCGTTCGCCCCGTTTTCGTCTGCACCGCGGCGACCTGCTGGACATGGATGCGGTCCTGGCGGCCATCGAAGGCGTCGAATTCGTGTTTCATATGGCCGCGAACGCGGACGTACGATTCGGAACCGATCATCCGCGCAAGGACCTGGAACAGAACACCATCGGCACCGCCAACGTGCTCGAGGCCATGCGCGCCCACGGCGTGCGCCGCATCGCGTTCCCCTCCACCGGATCGGTCTACGGCGAGCCGGCCGTCTTTCCCACCCCGGAGGATGCGCCCTTCCCCGTGCAGACGTCCTTGTACGCCGCGTCCAAGCTGGCCGCCGAGGCGCTGATCCAGGCCTACTGTGAGGGCTTCGGCATGCAAGGCTACATATTCCGCTTTGTCTCGATCCTCGGCGAGCGCTACACTCACGGCCACATTCTGGATTTCTACAAGCAACTTCGGGAGCATCCCGCGCATCTGGACGTATTAGGAGACGGAAAGCAGCGCAAGTCGTATTTGTATGTGGGTGACTGCGTCGGCGCCATGCTTACCGCCATCGAGCGTGCGAATGCGCGGCTGAATCTCTTCAATCTGGGTTGCGACGAGTATTGCACGGTGGACGACTCGATCGGCTGGATCGGCGAGCGTCTGGGATTGCATCCTCAGTTGCGCTATGCGGGCGGCGCGCGCGGCTGGATCGGGGATAGTCCCTTCATTTTTTTGGATTGCAGGCGCATGCGGGCATTGGGTTGGCGGCCCCGTTTGGGGATTCGCGAGGGGGTCTTGCGCACGGTGGACTATTTGCGAGGGAACCCATGGGTAATCGAGCGGCGATAGTTGTTTGTTGGTTGGCGGCGCTGGCGCCAAGCGGTTTCGCGCAGGATCATAAAGCCGAAACTATCGGGGATTTCAGCGCATCCCTGGAAGCCCTGGCGCGGCGCGTCAACCCCTCGGTGGTCAAAATCGTGGTCACCGGTTACGGCCTTACGGACGACTCGGATTCGGGCAACGCCGCCATGATCACGCGCCAGCGGGCCAGCGGCTCGGGCGTGATTCTGACCGCGGACGGCTACATCGTGACCAACGCGCACGTTGTGCAAGGCGCGCGCCGCATCCGCGTACAGCTATCGCCTTCCGCGCGTGCCGCGCGCCAGTCGTCGGTGAGGCTCCCGGCCGCCGTGCTGGATGCCAAGGTCGTGGGCGTGGATCGCGAGAGCGATCTGGCGGTGCTGAAGGTGCCCGCCACCCGGCTGCCTTGCCTGGTGCTGGGCAACTCCCGCGAGTTGCGGCAGGGCCAACTGGTCATGGCCTTCGGTAGTCCGCTGGGTCTGCAAAACTCGGTGAGCCTGGGCGTGATCAGCACGGTCTCGCGGCAGCTTAAGACCGACAGTCCGATGATCTACATCCAGACGGATGCTTCGATCAATCCGGGGAATAGCGGCGGTCCGCTGGTGGATATGAGCGGGAGCGTGGTGGGTTTGAACACCATGATTTTTACTCAGTCCGGCGGCAGCGAAGGCATCGGATTCGCCATACCCAGCGACGTTGTGCGCAACGTGTACCGGCAGATTCGTAAGGAGGGGCACGTACATCGCGGCGAAATCGGCGTGAGCGTGGAGACCATCACCCCTTTGCTGGCCAAGGGCTTGGAACTGCCGCGGGACTGGGGCGTGTTGGTGGCCGACGTGACACCCGACGGACCGGCGGATAAGGCGGGCTTGCAACCGGGAGACATCGTGCTCAGCCTGAACGGCAGGACCATGGACGATGCCCGTCAGTTGGAGGTTGGCCTGTACCGTTCGCCGGTGGGAGACAAGGCCAATCTGGAAGTGTTGCGCGGCGATCGCCGTCTCAGCATGGAAGTACCCGTGGTGGCCGAAAACGACGATCCGCAGCGCTTCGCGGACATGGTCGATCCGGAGAAGAACCTGATCCCCAAGCTGGGTATCCTGGGCATCGGCATTGACAAGCGCCTGGCCCCGTTGCTGCCCGACCTGCGTAAGGAGTATGGGATTGTGGTCGCCGCGCGCACGGCGAGCGGGGACTATCAGGAGGTAGACCTGCATCCGGGCGACGTGATCTACGCCATCAACAACGAGCCGACCACGACTGTCGCTTCGTTGACCGCCGCACTGGGCCGGATGAAAAGCGGCGACGCCGTGGTGCTGCAGGTGGAACGGGAAGGCCAGTTGAAGTATATTGCCTTCGAGATGGACTAAACCGCGATCCTAAAAGCCTTCCAGCAGGTGGCCCATCTTTTCTTTCTTGGTCCGCAGGTACGACTCGGTCGATACGACGGCGGGCACGATGCAGGGTACCCGCTCCTCCACCTGCACGCCCGCCGCTTCCACGGCCGCCACCTTGTCCGGATTGTTGGATAACAAACGGATTTTGTGCAGGCCGAAATAGCGCAGGATCTCGCCGGGCAGCTCGTAATTGCGCAAATCGGATTCGAATCCCAGCCGCTCGTTGGCTTCCACCGTATCGGCGCCGCCGTCCTGCAACTCGTAGGCCCGCAGCTTGTTCAGCAGGCCGATCCCGCGGCCTTCCTGATGCTCGTAGATCAGCAGCCCGCGGCCCTCCTCGGCGATCATCTGCAGCGCCAGTTCCAACTGCGCCCGGCAGTCGCACCTCAGGCTGTGGAACACATCGCCGGTGAGACACTGCGAATGAATCCGCACCAGCGGCGCGCGCGGCCCATGCGCGATGTCGCCCATCTCCAGCACCACGGCCTCTTCCAGGCGGCCGTCCGCCCGGCCTTCGAATCCGTAGATGCGAAAGTGGCCGAATCTGGTTGGAAAATCCGCTTCCGCGGCTTTGTGCAGGCTTAGCGCAGGCGGGTTTTGCATGGTCTCTCTACAGCGCTTTTCAATGCTTTTATTATAATGATGTCGAAGCCTTGATGGCGGATTCCTACCTGGTTACGCTGCTGGTCAAACTGGGCGTGGTGGCCTCGCTGTCGAGCATTCTGGTGCGCTGGGGCGCCGTCAAACGCATGCTCCTCCGCGAGAACCGGGCCCTCGGCCAGCGCCTGAAACTCTCCCTGTGGTTCTCCGCCCTGTTCGCCGCCAGCGTCGGCACGCGGGTGGTCAGCAAGAGTTACCAGGCCGTGGACCTGGGACTGGAAGGCAGCCTGCTGGCGGGTTTGTTGGGTGGCTACGTCACCGGCCTCACTTCCGGCATCCTCATCTCGGTGCCCGCCATGATCCACCGCGAGTACCTGACCATGCCGTTATTTGCCGGCCTCGGCGTGCTGGGCGGACTGCTGCGGGACTGCGCCGCCGATCCCGAAGATATCTGGCGCTTCACCCCCTTCTTCGATCTCAACCTGTGGCGCTTCTTCAAGCAGCGCCGGTTCGACCGGCGCAACGCTTTCAACCTCCTGTTCTTCGTCGTGATCCTGTTCGCCGAGTTCCTGCGCCAGGCGCTGGGCCGGACCTTCGGCGCCAAACACCGCATCTTCTATCTGCACCCGGAACAGCCTAGCCTGTGGATGTACGCAGCGGTCTACGCGGCCACGCTCTTCTCCGTCACGCTGCCGATCAAGATCTGGAACAACACGCGCAACGAGGGAAAACTGGAGGAGCAGCAGCGCTTGCTGATTCAGGCGCGCCTGGACGCGCTGACCAACCAGATCAATCCGCACTTCCTTTTCAACACGCTGAATTCGGTCTCTTCGCTGATCCGCACGGATCCGAACCAGGCGCGTGTGATGGTGCTGAAACTGTCCAATATTTTGCGGCGGCTGCTGCGCAAACACGACAACTTCAGTCCGCTGCGCGAAGAAATCGGCTTCATCGACGACTACCTGTCGATCGAGGTGGTCCGGTTCGGCGATAAGTTGCGATTCGAGAAGGACGTGGCCGCCGACACCCTGGACCTGCTGGTGCCCAGCATGCTGCTCCAGCCCCTGATCGAGAACTGTGTCAAACACGGGTTGAGCCGCAAGGTCGAGGGCGGCACCATCCGGCTGCGCAGCCGTTTGCAGGACGCGCGTCTGGTGCTGCGCGTGGAGGATGACGGCGTCGGCATCGCGGAGTCGCGCCTGGCGACGCTGCGGCAGCAGGGCATCGGCGTGAGCAATGTGAGCGAGCGGCTGAAGGTGCTGTTCGGCAACGATCACCGCATGAACATCGATAGCCAGCCGGGGCAAGGCACGCGCATCGAGATCGAAATTCCGGAATTGCAGACTAGCGTGGTGGCGGCTTCCTGAGCGCCGGCTATTCGACCTGCACGCCTCTCCAGAATGCCACGCGCCCGCGGATCTGGCTGGCGGCCGGCTTGGGCTTCGGATAATACCAGGCTGCCGCGGCATTGCGTTTGCCGTCGACCTCGATGTCGTAGTAGCTGGCCGTGCCTTTCCAGGGACAGACGCTGGTGGCGTCGCTGGGCTTGAAGTATTCCTGGTGAATCGAGTCCGGCGGAAAGTACCGGTTGCCCTCGACGATCACGATATCGTCGCTTTCCGCCAGCACCGCGCCCTCCCACAATGCCCGAGCCATACTTTGATTTTAGCGTGGGGCTAGGCAGCGGCGCGCTCCGCCCTGGGCCGGGTGACGATGGACATCAGGTTGCGGCCCAGGGCCAGCGACGCCGTGATCACCCCGCCGAACAGGGCGCCCGTCACGCCCAGCGATCCCACGTCCGCGCCGGTCATATACAGATTCCGAACCGGCGTTCGCGCGCCGAGGCCTGCCACGCGGAAGCGGGCCGGTACGGCGCTCAGCCCGTAGATCTCGCCTTGCGCATAATTCGCGAAATGGCGCGTGCTCAAAGGCGTGGAAAGCTCGGTGTAGTCGATGAAACCGCGCACGGCGGGGACCTGCCGCTCGAGTTCCTCCCGCATCCGGGCAGCCAGGTTCTGTTTGAAGTCGTCGTAATCGGCGCCGCGTTTCTTCCAGCGCGTATCGGCCCAGCGCTCGAACCAGCGGTACGGCGCGGGAGCTACCACCTCGATCGTGGAATGTCCCGGATAGCGTTGTGCGAACGTGGGGTCCTTCGCCGACGGAAACGAGATGAACAAGACCGGAAAAGGCTGCGACGCATCCGCCGCGAACCGTGCCAGGCAGGCGTCGTGATCCGATCCGGGATAGATCCAGAGGTTGGTCGCCCCGGTTTCCAGAGCCGCGCCGCCGTGCTTCAGCCCGACATAAAGGCACAGGTGGCTCAGGGAAGGTGGGATCGTCCGCAACTGGTCCAGGATGCCGCGCGCACCGGCCAGATCGGGATCGAGCAGACGCGCATAGGTATTCATCGCGCCCGCGTCGCTGATCACCATCCTGGAACGGAACTCCCGGCCGTCCGCCATCCGCACACCGGCGGCCTTGCCGTCCGTGGTGAGGATCCGGGCCACTTCGGCGCTCACCACGATTTGGCCGCCGGCCTCTTCGATCAGCGGCGCCATGCCGGCGGCGATCTGCGATGCCCCGCCGATCGGATAGCTGGCGCCGCCAAAATAGTGCCGCGCCACAATCGCGTGAATGGCGAAACTGCTCTGCGCGGGAGGCAGCCCGTAATCGCCCCACTGGCCGGTCAGCACGGCGATCAGTTCGCGATTGTTGGTGAGCGAGCCGAGCACCGTTGCGGTCGTCTGGTCCGCGTGACGCAGAAAGCGGCGCCGCATGAGCGGCCCGGCCAGGCGGGCGATGGGAGCGGGAATGGCCTTTTCCGCAAAATAGGTCCCGCTCGCGTCCGCCGCGTCCTGGACCAAGGCGATATACACGTCGATTGCAGCAGCCTCATTCGGAAAGTAGCTTTTCAGGCGTTCCCGGAAGCGCTCCACCCCGCTCGGAAAATCGTAGGTACGCCCCTCGATAACGATGCGGTCGTAGACATCCGGCATGGGATTCCACTGCAGGCGTCCATCGGTCAGGTGATCGAACGCGGCGCGTACCGGCGAGCGCCGGTCGGCCACCTCGCCGATGTAGTGCACCCCCACGTCCCATTCGTAACCGGGCCGGTGAAAGGTATGGGTAAAGCCGCCGGCGACGTAGTGCCGTTCCAGGACCAGGACACGCTTCCCGCCATGCCGCGCCAGCAGCGCGGCAGCCGCCAGACCGCCGATACCGGAACCGATTACGATAACGTCCCAGGACTCGTCCAGGGAGGATTGCTTGTAGGGATGGCCGATGGCCGTCATGTTGTCACCGTCAACATCAGCATAACAGCAGAATGTTGCTGCCGTCAACATCAATCTGCTACAAATGGATTACAAGGCCATGTCCAAGCGCAAGCCGTATCATCATGGCAATTTGCGGGAAGAGTTGTTGCAGGCGGGACTCAACCTGATCGCCGAAGCCGGACTAGCCGGGTTCACTCTGCGCGAAGCCGCGCGGCGGGCGGGCGTTTCGCACAACGCTCCCTACCGCCACTTTCGGGACAAGGAAGAGCTACTGGCGGCCCTGGCCGGCCAAGGCTTCACGGAACTGACACAGGCTATGGCGGACGCAGCCGGAAATGCCTCGAATTCCATGGACCGCTTGCGCCGGGCGGGGCTGGCATACGTCGAATTCGCACTGCGGCGGCCGCAGCACTTCACGGTCATGTTCGACGCCGCCGTAGGGGACGCCGCCAGCCTGAGCGGGCAGGCTGGCGCCCAAGCCTTCCAAGCCCTGGTTCGTCTGATCGAGGATGGTCAACGGGACGGGCAACTGCCGGCTGGCGATCCAGTCCTGCTGGCGCGGGTAGCCTGGTCGCTGGTGCACGGCATTGCCAAACTGGCGGTCGCGCGGCGGTTTCCGGGCTGGAACGAGAGTCAAGTCCTTGAATTCGCTAACTTTGCGATGACTGAAGCGTTTCCGGGAATGAACCCGGCTTAGCTGCCGCGCGGATAGCAGCCCAGCACCTTTAATATATCGGCAAGTTCCGCCAGATGCCCCAAGGCATTCCGTGCCTGCGGCGAATCGACCCGGCCTAAGAAGTCCAGATAGAATAGGTATTCCCACGGTTTTCCGCGCAGCGGCCGGGATTCAATCTTTGTTAAATTCAGATCTCGTAGTGCAAAAGCACTTAGACAGCGAAACAACGCCCCTGGGATGTTCCGCGTTGAGAACACAAGAGACGTTTTCCACTGCACATTAGGGGGGGGCCCCGCGGGCCATCTGCGGGTATACTCGGCGGTCCGCAGCAGGAAGAAACGGGTGAAGTTGCGCCGGTCGTCCTCGATCGAGCGGCGCAGAATATGGGCGCCGTAGATCTCGGCGGCGACCGAGGAAGCAATCGCCGCGGCATCTTGCAGCTTATCTTCCATGATGGTCTTGGCGCTGCCGGCGGTGTCATAATGCAGCACCTTCTCGACCCCTGGATGCCGCGCAAAGAATTTCAGACATTGGTTGAGCGCGACCGGATGCGAGTAGACGCGGCGGATGCGCGAGAACGGCACCCCCGGCATGGCCATCAGGTTGTGTACGATGCGCACGCTGGTTTCGGCCACGATGGAGAAACCATAGTGCTGCAGATGATCGTAGTTCTCGTGGACCGAGCCCGCCAGAGTATTCTCGATCGGAATCACGGCGCCTGCGGCGGCGCCTTGTTCGAGGCGCTGGAAAACGTCTTCGAACCGCGGGCAGGGCAGCACGTCGATACCGTGGCCCAGCAACTTGCGGGCGGCCTCCTCGCTGAAGGCGCCGCGCTCGCCTTGGAAAGCGATGGGCCCCTGGGTTTTGGATCTTCGGGATCGCGGTTTCATGTTTGCGGGCCATCCCAGCGCCGTACCTGCTCGTCGGGCATTCCAATGAGGTCGAGAATGCGATCCACCACGTGATCCACGAGATCGAGAATGGTCTGCGGCCGGTTATAGAAACCGGGGATCGGTGGAGCAATGATGGCGCCCATCTCGGTGAGTGCCGCCATGGTCCGCAGATGCCCCAGATGAAACGGCGTTTCGCGCACCACCAGCACCAGCTTACGCCGCTCTTTCAGAGCCACGTCGGCGGCGCGCAGCAACACGTTGGACGTAATCCCGGCGGCGATGGCCGACATCGTCTGGATGGAACAGGGGGCCACCACCATGGCGTCCACCGGGAAAGATCCGCTGGCCAGCCGGCAGGAGATATCTTCCAGGGAATAAGTGTAGTGGGCCAGGTTTTTCAGGTCCGCGGCGTGCTGGCCGGTCTCCAAAAACAGGGTCTTCTCGCCGGCGCGAGTCAGGACCAAGTGGATCTCAGCGGTCCGGTTTCGGCGCAATCGCTCCAAGAGCCGCACCGCATAGATGGCGCCGCTGGCGCCCGAGACTCCTACGACAATTTTCAAAATTCACCCATCGCACAAGGGTCTGTTCCGAATTCGGAACAAAATTAGGCAAAAACGCGCTTGCCGCCAATTGATAACCCGGATATAATCGCAGGGACGATTCCCCGGCGAGCCGGGGCGCCGGTCCCGCAGGAGATCATACCATGGAGGACGCCGGCCAGAGGCTGAAGCGCGCGCGCGAACGTCTGAACCTGCGCTACCGCGACGTGGAGCAGGCCAGCATCCGTATCGCCGAGCGCCGCCAGAACGAGGAGTTTGTCATTGCGCTCAGCCGGCTTTCGGATATCGAGAACAAAGGCACCGTTCCCACGATCTACCGCCTGTATTCCCTGTGCGCCATCTACCGGCTCGACCTGATGGAGGTGCTGGAGTGGTACGGAGTGAATATGGCGATGCTTCCGGCGGATGCCGCCGCGATCCCCCTGGAAGGGACGCATCTGCTGAGTTTCACGCCCCCCAGCCACGGCGAAGTTCAGGTCCCGGTGGCCATCGAACTAGGAGTGGACATAAGCAAGACCACCTATCTGAGCCGGGCCATCCACCGCTGGGGCAAGCTGCCGCTTTCCTTGTTGAACGCGCTCGATCTGAAGCATCACCGCTACGCCTTCATCGGCACCGACGACTGGTCCATGTATCCGCTAGTCCAACCCGGCGCGCTGGTGATGATCGACGAAGGCCGCCGCAAAGTCGCCAGCAGCGGTTGGAGTAATGAGTTCGAGCGCCCGATTTATTTCCTGGAACATCGCGGGGGCTTCGTTTTTGGCTGGTGTACCTTACACGGCGGGCGGCTGGTGGTACAACCGCATCCAGCATCCCAGTGCCTGCCGCAGATCTTCGCTCACCCTTCCGAGATCGATGTGGTCGGCCAGATTTCAGGCGTGGCTATGCTTCTGGATTCCCAGGCCCGCCGCCGTACTCCTGCTTAAGGACCGCCAGCAGCTTTTCCAGATCCGCGGTGAACAGGAGCCGCTCGGGTTCCTCCGCCGTCAAGGGAGCCAGATCCCGGTAAGATCCGGAGTGGAGCCATCCATTCAGAACCTCCGCGGGATTCGGAACCTCGGCGAGGTATTCCTGTAGATCCCCCATCTGTTGCTCCAGGCTCAGGCAGAGCCAGTCTTGAAATACGCGCGCATGGCTGCGGCGCAAGGTGTCGCCGGCCTGCTCGTCGCCCACCATCCGCGCCAGGCCGCGGTGCACATAAGCGCCATCGCTCTGGTTGCGCAGCGAAGAAAGGTAGATCAATCTCCCGAACAAAGTCGGGATGCGGGCCAGAGTGTGGCGCCAGAGATCACCGGCCGGCTCCCGGGAGCCGCGGTCGGACGGAGAGGTTTCATCGCTCATATCCAACTCCTCGGATGATCGACTGGGGAAGATGCCCTCGCGCCGATTCCGGTACCAAAGTGCTAAGGGTTCTGGAAAGATTGTACCTTATGGTAGTTTTTGTTATCAAAGGTTAACTCCCTGTTCCAAATCTGGAAAATCTTGCACCCTTCGGCCCCGCACTAGGTCCTATACTGTATAACCTATTACATAGCAACTTTAGTAAACAAGGAGAATTACCCATGCTGAAAAAGGCTTTGCTCTTATTAGGTCTTGTGCTGTCGGCCTTTGTGGCGACGACGAGCACCCAGGCAGCCGCACCGCCGCCGACGTGCTTCCCCTGTCCAGGCGGCCGCTAGGCCTGGAAGTTCGCGCCGTTGGGCGCGCAGTGTGCTAGCCAAGCGCGCACTGACAAAAGCTGGCCGAATCCACAACAGGTGTTGGTAGAATCGGGTTTTCGAAGCGTGGCTCCGGAGTCCCATGGCCGGCATCCTCAACTCGGTGTTCGTGGCGGCTACCGCCGCTTTGGGGTTCCGTTTACTGACCGTAGGATTATACCGCCGGTATCGCGCCTTCTTTATCTACCTCTTGTTTGCTGCGGTCCGTGAAGGGGTCCTGAGCGCCCTTAACCCATCCTCCAACGAGTACTATTACATTTGGGCCTATACAGAACCTGTGGAGTGGGTTCTTTATGTTCTGGTCGTGCTAGAGTTGTACTCCCTGGTTCTGCAAGACTTCCAAGGTTTGGCGACGGTTGGACGGTGGGCTCTCATCGCGGGGGTGGTGTTGGCAGTGGCAGCCTCCGGCCTCAGCCTCATCGCCCCTTCTCAGCACACCGACCAAGGCCACCTGATGATGTATTACTACGTGGCCGAAAGGGCGGTGTATTTCAGCCTGGTCGTTTTCCTGCTCACGATTCTCGGTTTCCTCCTGCAATACCCCATCACATTAAACCGCAATATCATTGTGCACAGTATGGTTTTTTCTGTTTATTTTGTCAGCATTACAATTCTCTATGTAGTGCTCAGCACGCGCGGACTGGGGCAAGAGATGGTGCAGCGGGTCGGATACGTCATGAACGCCATCAACATTGCGGCTATGGGCGTCTGGCTCGTCATGCTGAACTCGGCCGGCGAAGTCCGCAAGCAGCAACTCCGGCCGGCCTGGATGCCGGGCCGCGAAGAGGATCTGGTTAACCAGTTGAATCATCTCAATACCGCCCTTCTGCGCGCTACCCGAAAATAGACCAAAGTTACCATTGTTTTTTGCAGCCTGTCACGATATTCTGCCATGGGAGAGTAGAGAAGAGCGCATGGGTTTCATCTTCGGCCTCGCTGCATTTACTTGTTTAGCAGTGGGAACGGTGCTGTATATCCTATTCCGCCGACTGGTTGCCGGGCCGCCGTCCTTGCCCGTTTCCGTGGATTGGATTAACGATCTTTCGATCTCTCGTTACCGCCCCATGGAACGCTTGCTGGCGGAGGAGGACTACCGGTTCTTGTCCAGCCAGCCCGGTATCAACGGCAAGGCGCTACGGCGCCTGCGCGCCGAACGCCGGAAGATCTTCCGCGGCTACCTGACCTGTTTGCGCCGGGACTTCAGCCTGGTGGGCGCCGCTCTGCGCATGATGATGCTGTACTCCTCGCACGACCGGGGCGATCTCGCGGGCGTTCTCTATAAGCAGCAGGCCCTGTTCGCGCTGGGCATGCTGGCGGTGGAATGGCGTCTGGTACTGCACGCCTGCGGCTTGGGCAGCGTGGACGTGAGCAACCTGGTCCGGGCGATGGAGAACATCCGCCTGGAACTCCGCCACATGATACCCACCGATGCCGTCGCTACCAGCGCGGCCTGACACCTGTCGGTTGGCCACTCTTAAGGAGCTGGTTCGACGTGTACCAGCACGTCAGCCACCCAGGGCAGCGTTTCCCGGATTACGATTCGTACCTGCGTGGCGATGTCGTGCGATTGCCGTACGGTGATCTCCGGATCCACCTCCAGATGCAGATCCACATGGTACTGCAGCCCCGTCTTGCGCGCATAGCATTTCTCGATCCCCCGCACCCCCGGGACGGTCACCGCCACATCCCGGATCTTAGCCATAGTTTCACCGCCGGGCATAGTGTCCATAAGCTGCATCGAAGTGTCGCGGGCCACCCGCAGGCCGCTGAAGATCACGATCAGCCCGACCGCGAATGCGCCCCAATGATCGGCGGACGGAAACTGGCCCGGGGCCAGAATGGTGAACGACACCGCCACCAGGGCCGCCAATGCGGAGACGATATCCACGCCGTCATGCCAGGCATCCGCCATCAGCGCGGCACTGCGGATCTTGCGGCCGAAGTGGAACTTGACGCCCGATAGGACGCTCTTGGCCAGCGCTGAGCCGATGAGCGGCCAAACCACGAACGAGGCTGGCGGCGCATGCACGGCGCCGATGTGCAGCACGGCATTCGCCGAGATCGCGACACCGGCCATCCCCAGAACAAATCCCACAAACAGGCCGGTGAGGGTCTCCACCCGGCCATGGCCATAAGGATGATTCCAGTCGGCGGGCCTGACGGCCACAGTCAGGCCCAGCAACACGATTCCGGAGGAGAACACGTCCCCCAGAGACTCCAGGCCGTCGGCCACCACCGCATGGGAGGAACCCATCAGTCCGGCCGTGATCTTGACAGCCGCCAAGGCGCCGCTGACGATCATTCCCGATAGGGCCACACGTTGGCCGGTCTGCATCTGTTCCCAGTGTAAGGGAAGTCTGCCGGCCGGTCAGCTTACCAGCGGAGCTGCGCCGGGAAATACTCGGCGATCAGCGATTCGTAATAGGGCCGGAGAGCCGCGGCCTCCGGGCGGGAAGCGCTCTTTGAATACAGGTCGTAGGGATTGAATGCCCGCACCCACGCGAACATCTGCCGGTCATGGTCGTTCATCAGGTATTCGTAGGCGCGCTCGCGGTGGCAGGGATAGAACGAATGATACCGGATCATGTAGAGCGCTTCCTCGGGAAGGTAGGCCTTCACGACGTGATACAGGTACTCGTCGTGGCCCCAGGAGAGATCCACCTGGTCCAGTCCGCCGCCCTCTTCGTAAATGCCGGTGCGGCTCTGATAGGCGGGCACCGCGGAGTCGGGGTTGGCGGCGAAGTACTCGGGATAGACGATCTTGTCGGACCAGGCGCAGCCCACCGGAAACGTATCGCCGACCACCGCCCACTGCGGTTCGCCGTAAAGGCACAGGATCTTGCCCAGGTCGTGGATGAGCCCCGCCAGGACGAACCAGCGCGGATGGCCGTCGGCGCGTATGGCTTCCGCGGTTTGCAAGCAATGCTCGATCTGCGACAGGTCGGTGTCGGGATCGCTGTCGTCCACCAGGGTATTCAGGTATTCAAGCGCCTCCCAGATCCCCATCCTGCGCTGGTCGAGCGATAGATAATGCTGCTTTTTGGCCTGGACGAAGGCGCGCGTCTGATGCGCGTGATTGAGCCGGTAGAACTCGCGCACCACCGGCGGCGCTTCCGGCGTGAACTGCCGGAAACCTTCCTGTGAGCGGTTCGGATCGTAGCGTTCCTTGACGAAATCGTCCCACTGCTCCAGGTTTTCAAGCGGACCTTTGACGGCCTGCATGGGTTGCCCTCCTCTGACTGCCATTATACTGGCTAGTATCCATGCGCAAAATATCAGTCATTGTTTTGTTATCTGCTCCAGGCCTGGCGTGGTGCTGGGGCGACGAAGGCCACCAGACCGTGGCGCGAATTGCCGCGGCCCACATGACGGATCGGGCGCGCGCCGCGGTGGAGCGCGTGTTGAGTCAGGACCCGGATTTCGCGGCGGCTGCCGTCGCCGACGCCATGGCGCGCGCCGCCATCTGGCCCGACCATATACCGGGCGGTAAAGGCGCCACCGCGCCCTGGCACTACATCGACATCGGACTGTTCGAGGGCCCCTCCCATATCAACGAGCGCTGCCCCGAGGGCAACTGCATTGTCGCCAAAATGAAGCAGTATCTGGTGAATCTGAAAGAACACCGCGCCGACGGGAAATGGTCCGAGGCGAAAGAGATCGCCTTTCTGATCCACTTCGCCGGCGACATCCATCAACCCCTGCATTGCGCGACGGACGCCGATGCGGGTGGCAATTGCGTGAACGTAACGGGCTACGAGCCGATGCGCAATCTGCACGCAGTCTGGGATGTCACGCTGGTGCGCAACCTGATAGCCCGGGACGGCGCGGACATGATCGCCGGGATGGAAACCCGCTTTCGGGGAAAGCTGCGCCGCTGGCAGGATTACGGCAGCATCGAGCGGATCGCCGGCGAGTCGTTCCGCATCGCCAAATCGCAGGTGTACGGCAAGGCGCGGCCGAAGTTGCCGGTGATTCCGCAATTCATCGAGGTGCAGCCGCGCAATTGCGCGACGGAAGCCCCGGCAAGTCTGCGCGAGGTGAAGGTGAACGGTCCGCGTTCGTACGGCGCCGGCGCACTCGATACGGTGCGGATGCAATTGTATAAAGGCGGTGTGCGGCTGGCCGTCATGCTGAATGCCGCTTACGGAGATTAACCCCGGCACTTACGTCACATCGCCGCCGCGAGTTTTTTCTTCGGCACGCCTTTGGTGTGGCAGTCCACGCATTTCGCCGAGTGGATGTTGTGCGCGCTTTTGGGCGACAGGAAAGTGGTATCCATCTTCTCCACGTCCAGCCCGCAATTGGAAAGGCGCGGATGGCAATTGGCGCAGGAGGCTCGGGTCTGCTGTCCGTGCTTTTCATGGCAGGCCAGGCAACTGATGCCTTCGTGAATGCCGAGTCCGGTACGGTCGTCGCCGGATTCCGCCTGGCGGGTGGCCAGCGGGGCGTGACACTGGTAGCACAACCCCTGGCGTACGTCCGGACTCATGCGCACGGGCCGCGCGCCATCCAGAATCCGCGGCAGCGCCAGGTTCGCGTCCGCCACGTGATCCATGCCGCGCCGGTCGAACAGCGCCAGCGACGGAACGTAAACCGGCTCGTGCGCCGAGGAGCGCGCCATGCGCTCCGGCTGCCGGGCGCGGGGCGTGCCGCGCCGGTGCATCTGGTGGCAGGCCAGGCACGGGATCGCCGGCAAGGCGCCATAGCGCCCGTCGGTAAAGCGCCACGGCCCCTTGGTATCGATGGGCGTCACCAGGTCGCGAATGCTGCCTTCATAGTTCATGCCGTGGCAGCGGAGGCAATCGTCCATCAGCAACCGCTGGCGATTCTGCTTGGCATCCAGGAAGAACCGGGCAAAGGACGCGCCGTGCGGACCCGCCTGCCAATCCGCGAACTCCTGGCGGTGGCACGCCTGGCAGCGCGCCAGCATGGCGTAGTTGTCCAGGCCCCGGATGCGGATCTGCTCGGGCACGGTGCCGGAGACGTGCTCGATCAGCCGTCGCGAATTGTCCGCCATCGAGCTGCCGTGGCAGCCTTCGCAGGGCACATTGCGGTGCGTGGATTCCCGCCAGAGGTTCCAGTTGTCGCGAATTTCGTGGCAGCGGGCGCAGCCTTCGCCGGCGGTCGACCGGTAGTACACGCTGGAAGCCGAAGGGAGCAACAGCAGGCAGGGCACGACGGCCGCGGCATACCACCAGCCCTTGCTCATGAGCGGTACCGCGTCCCTTTCCAACCCTTCACCAGGTACTCCGACGCGCGGTAGGCATTGGCCATGATGGTCAGCACGGGGTTGAATCCGCCATTGGTGACATGTACGCTGCCGTCGATCACGAACAAGTTATCGATATCGTGCACCTGGCAGTAGCGGTTGACTACTGACGTTTTCGGGTCGTTGCCCATGCGGCAGGTGCCGGCCTGGTGCTGTCCGCCGGTGTATCCGGGTCCAGCCAGCTTCTTCCAGGTGCGCACGGCGCCGGCTTCCCTCAGCCACGCTTCGGCCTTGGCGGCCATGGCCGTGCTGATTTCGATGGTGTGCGGGTGCTTGTCGCCGGAAAGCCGCGCCACCGGAATGCCCCAATAATCCGGAACGTCGGGATCCACCGTCACACGCGCCTCGAACATGGGCATCTCCTGCGTGGGTCCCTGCACGGCGATCGCACGGCGGTAATAGCGCCGCATGAAATCCTTGTGCGCGGGACCCCACTTAGGAACGTCCGGCGGCAGCATGCCTACAAACTGGTAAGGCAGGCGGATGAACTCGTTGGCCAGCATGGCGCCGCCGGCCAGGCCCGGATTGCCATGGTTGAAGTCGCAGATGGCGATGGAAGCGCCGGGGCCCAGGTCGTCGTAGATGTCGTCCGGCATGATGCCGAACGCGCCGGTGTAGCAGTGGCCCTGGAGGTTCCGGCCGACCCAATCGTAGCGATTGCCCAGTCCGTTTGGAAACAGCGTGCTTTTGGAGTTGAGCAGCAGCCGCGCCGACTCCACCGCCGCGCTCGACACGACCACGAGGTCGGCTTCCTGCGTGCGCAGGCGATCATGGACATCGAAGTATTCGACCCCGGTGACCCGGCCGCGCGCATCCGTCAGGATCTGCCGGACCATGCATTCGGTGCGCAGCTCACAGTTGCCGGTAGCCAGGGACTTGGGGATGACGGTGTTCTGGGTGCCGCACTTGGCGTTCACCTCGCAGGCGAAGCCTACGCACCAGCGGCAGCGCATGCACGGTCCGCGACCGTTGTAGGGGATCGTGTTGCGAAGCATGGGGATGTGGAAGGGATGCAGCCCCAGGCGCCTGGCGGCCGGCTCCAGGATCTCGAATTCCCGGTTGGGCGGCAGCGGCGGCATCGGCAGCGGCTTGCGCCGCGGCGCGCGGAACGGATTGCCGGAATCATCGCCCGAAACGCCGATTTCCCACTCGGCCTTCTCGTAATAGGGCTCCAGATCCTGGTAAGAGATGGGCCAGTCTTCGAGCGTGCTCCCGGGTACCTGGCCGTAGGTGGAGCGCATGCGGAAGTCCTTCTCCATATAGCGCCACGCCATGGCGCCGTAGCTGAGCGTTCCCCCACCTACGCAAGCCGCGTTGTTGCTGTAGCCCGGACCGCTGGCCCGCACCGAGTGCGCCCGCCCCTGGAGATCGACGGCCACCCGCGGATTGCGCTCGTCGTCCGGACCAAAAGCGTTGCCCAGCACCGTGGTGCGCTGATTGCGAAGATCGTCCTTGCGGCCGTCGAAAGGCGTATACCACTTACCGCGCTCGAGCAAGACCACGCTCAGACCGGCGACGGCCAGTTCCTTGGCCACGATGCCGCCGCCGGCGCCGGCGCCCACCACCACCGCGTTGACACGCTTCACGCGCGCCCCCGAATCGGCGGCGAGGCCACACCGAGCATCTTCCAACTCACCCGATCGCGGTTTCCGCCGTGACGCGGGTCGCCGTAATAGCCCTGCATAGTGTGCGCCACCAGCATGTCGAAGAACGGCTTAGATGCCGGATCGCGCTCCATTTGGCGGAGCTTGTCGAGCTGCGCGGCAGGGGGCAGATCGGCGAATCCGGACCCCATGGCGGCCAGGCCTTCCCGGTAAACTTTTCGCAGCGGCTTATAAAATCCCGTGAGCTGGCGGTCGATGAAGACCACCACGCCGGCGCGCACCGCGCCCGCATCCTGATCTTCGGGGATGATATGCGCGCAGGCTGCCTCCAGCGTGCGGGCTTCTTCCATGGTGAAGAAGCGCCAGGAGCTTCTCGCGCGGCCGCAGCCGGCCGCGGTACCCGCCAGTCCGGCGACGATGAACTTCCGGCGATCCATAATCTACAGACAGCGTAGTTGGAATCGTCCGTATTTTCAATATACGGGTCCGAAACTCACAGAAACCCCAAATGGCGCAGATCGGCGACCGGCTCCGCGAACGAGCAGGATCCGAAACTGTGGGCAAAGTCGCGGCGCGCCGACGCGATCCCGGCGGTGGAGATGCCGCGGCCGCGCCACCGCAATTCGCCGTCGCGGAAATCGAACGACTGTGGGTTCGTCTCGTTCAAAACGTCGAGGAGCAGCCCACGTTCTACTCCCCGCCAGGCGAACATCGCGGCCACGAAGACATTCACAAACCCGTGCATGGTGGTCCGCATGGGATGGTGCAACCCTGCCGTAGCCTTGAAAGCCATGCGGCGCGCGGCAGCTTCACTCAGGAACTCGGCCAGCGCGTCGGAAGTTGGGATCGCCTCCGGAGTCAGGCCGCCGGTGCGCACCTTGGCGAAGGCGCCATGAATTGTGTCTATGGGCGCTTCGCAATAGGTGGGCAACGACAGACGGCGCGGGAGCTTGGTTTCGAGTGTCTCCACTTGTGCCGGCAGCGGACCGGGCTCCGCGTCGACCAACAGGGTCACGCGCCAATCCTTGCCGAGCGGCGCTTCCGGCAGCCTGGCGGCGGGAAGCACGATGCGGTTCAGCATCCAGACCTCCGGCGAAGCCAGATAAGCCTGATAATGATCCAGCACTTCGGACAACGGCAGAGCCGCGGGTGGATACAAACCCGCATAGTCGATCAGATTCGCGAGAAGCGCGCGCAGCGAGTCCGGAGTCCGTTGCATGCCGTCAAGATCATTGTAAATGGCGGCAAGCACCGGCCCTGGACTGTCCCGCTACGCCCGCGCGCTCACGCCGCTGAAGCCATCAGACGGTCTGTTTCCACCAGCAGAATGACGTCGTTCGCCTTGGCTGTTCGGGCATGCCTGCGCACCACCCCGTCGCGAGCGATCGGCACCAGGGGCGAGATTTCCTCGATGCTCCCATCGAGCAGCCGCTCGATGGACTGCGCCGCATCCACGGTGACGCCGAGCAGTTTGTTTCCTTGTGCCAATACCATGGCGGTCTCGCGCTGCTCGCTGCGCACCAGATCCCGCAATTCCGCAAATAGCTTCACCATGCCGGAGAGCAACCCATCGCGTGTCCGGGCAATCACCTGCTGCGCCTGCTCGTACTGCTGATTATCCTTGAGTCTCTCGACATCCCCGGCAATGGCGTGGATCTGCTGGTGCGGCTTATCGAACTTCCTCAGGAACGCGGCCACCCATACGTTGGCGAGCGGAACCTCCACAATCCATATCGGAATGAACCCGGCGCCGGCATTAGTAGTTTTCATGGAGCGGATCGCCGCGCGGATTCGTCTGGCTCCGCGGTCAGAAGCGGTCGCATGTTATCCCCCCACATACCGCGCATACAAGCTTCGCGCGAGCCCGACGTCGGTAGTTCCCTTGATAATTGCGCGGCCGTCCGGAAATATCGTCATCTCGTACGGTCCGGTTACGAATCGGAGGGCGAAGTCGTTGGCGCGCACTTCGCCCAGCGGTTGCAGCACGGTGCGCAATTGCTCCAGGTCGATCGGACGTGCGCGCTCATGGATTTGCACGGCATTGCGCCCGCACAGACTGACTGGCGCGCGGCGCTCCCCGTCAAGGTAAACGAAATCCCGCGCCCGGCACGCGGGACAATCAGGCGCCGGCGGCGGTGGCTCGATCTGGCGGATGCCACCGTCCCACACATCCACCGTGGTGATGCGCGGACGCACGGCGTCCGCATGTCCGGCCAGAATCTTCAAGGCGTCCGCCGATTGCAGCGCGGCGATGATCGCGGTCACCGAATTCAGCACCCCGGCGGTCTCGCAAGTCGGTTGCGCGCCCGCGGGCGGATCGGGGTAGACACACCGCAGACAGGCGGTGCGCCCGGGAATCACGGGCATGGCGATGCCGTAGCTGCCCACCGCCGCGCCGTAGATCCACGGAGTCGCGCGGCTGATGGCAAAGTCATTGATCAGGTATCGCGTTTCGAAATTGTCGGTGCCGTCCAGGATCACTTGCGCATCGCCCAGAAGATCCGCGATATTGGCCGGGGTCAAATCCGCCACCACCGCGTGCGCCTGCACCGCAGAATTGATCCGCGCCAGCCGGCGTTCCGCCGCCACGGCTTTGGGCAGCGCTTCGGCGGCATCGGATTCCTCGAACAGCCATTGCCGCTGCAGATTGCTCGGCTCCACATAATCGCGATCGACGATCGTGAGCCGCCCGACGCCCGCCCGCGCCAGGGCCGCCGCCTGGAAACTGCCCAGCGCGCCGCATCCCACGATGGCGGCATGCGAGGACAGAAGCCGCTCCTGGCCGGCTTCGCCCAGGCCCGCGAAGATTATCTGCCGTGAATAGCGCTCTTTCTCCGCCGCCGTCACCTTTCCGATGGTAGCGCGTGGCGGCCGGATGCCGCCGTGGTGTAACGTCAGAGTGACGGGAGTCTTCGATGCGAGACATTGCCAATCACCTGGCCGATTACCGCCGCAAACGGGGGTTGGCCGCGGCGGCGCTGGCGGAAAGCGCGGGCATCAGCCGGCAGACGATTTACGCGATCGAATCCGGCAGCTACGTGCCGAATACCGCGGTGGCCCTGCGGCTGGCGCGGGCCCTGGAGGCCCGCGTGGAGGACCTGTTCGCGCTGGACACGCCGGAATCCGCCGCGCCGCCCCCCGAACCGGTGACGCTGCTGCCGGATGCGGCAACCCCGCGCGCCGGCGATCCCATGCAGCTTTGCCGCGTAGACCGCCACACCGTGGCCTCGCCGGCGTCACCCGTCCCGTGGTATCTGCCCACCGCGGATGCGGTGCTGGTGGAGGGTTCGCACGGCGGCGGCCGACCCGCCGTACAGCGCTTCCATGCCGATTGCGACCTCGGCAACCGGATCCTGATCGCCGGCTGCGATCCCGGCATTTCGGTCCTGGCCCGCCACGTCCTGCGCGCGGGCGTGGAACTGGTCACCGCGCAGCGCAACAGCACGCAAGCCCTGGCGCTGCTGAAGCAGGGCATCATTCACGTCGCCGGCACGCATCTGCGCGACGAAGCCAGCGGTGAATCGAATCTGCCGGCCATCCACCGTCTGTTCCCACGCAAGTCGGTAGCCGTGATCTCGCTGGCGGTCTGGGAAGAAGGCCTGGTGGTGGCACGAGGCAATCCCAAGGCCATTCGCTCCATCGCGGACCTGGCGCAGCGCGACGTCAGCATCGTCAATCGCGAGCCCGGCGCCGGCAGCCGTATGCTTCTCGATTCCCATCTCAAACATCTTGGCATTGCGGCCGGCAAGGTACGCGGCTACGGCCGGACCGAAGGCGGTCATCTGCCCGCCGCCTGGCAGGTACGCGCGGGCGACGCCGATTGCTGTATCGCCACGCGCGCGGCGGCCCGCGTGTTCGGACTGGATTTCATCCCGCTCGAAAGCGAACGCTACGACCTGGCGATCCGCCGCCAGCATCTCGACTATCCGCCGATTCAGACGCTGCTCGACACGCTCAACCGCGCCGATTTCCGGCGGGAGCTGGAAGGCCTGGGAGGATACGACACCGGTCCCGCCGGACGCCGGCTGCTATAGGATCATCGCCGGCGCAGGCCGACCTTGTCCAGGGCGCCGCGGATGGCGCCGTTGCGCATGAACCAACACCAGACATTGCCGTTGCGCATGTTCTCCGCGCTCAGCAGCGTGATGCCCACATCGATGCCGATCACATCCGGATCGATCCATTTAGTCAGGGGATTGAACGCGTCCACGAAACCGTAGTGCGTGTAGACGCGCCCGTCGAGCATGCCGCGCATGTTTTCCAGGGCACGCCGAGCCATCACCGGGGTGAACATCAGCGATCCGCCGGGGGCGCACGGCACCAGGCTGCCGTCGATCGGCCCGGCAGCCGGCGGTCCGCCCCAGGCGACATAGCCGTGGGCGCTGTCGGAAGCCGTCAGGCCCCAGGCATCCGGGCCGTAGTCCGCGAATTGCGAGTGCAGATGGATGCAAAACGCGCGCTGGGCCTGCGTCGCCGTAACGGAATTCTGAAACCAGCCGGTGTACTCGCCGCGATCCTCGCGCCGCCCGCGAAAATCCACCCAGGCCTGAGAATACTGGTGGGTGAACAGCGGGGGCGCGGCCGAGATGAAATCGAAGCCTTCGTAATGCACGTGAGGCCGGCGCCAGGCGTACCAGGAATCCGCCGGGATGGCGTGCCGCGGCGATCCGATGGCTTCGAGATAGAGAATCATCAGCTCGCAGTAGCGGTCCCAGCGGTCGTCCAGGAATCCGGATTCCGGCTTCCAGCCCATCGATAGCAGCTTCGGATCGCCGTTGAGCATCCAGCGAAAGTCGATGGCCTCGTAGATAGACTCCGCCAATTTGCCGATCTCGGAGTTCTCGCCGAAATACTCGCGCGCCGTGAGCACGCCCGCCATCAGCAACGCGGTGTCGATGGAGGAAAGCTCGCACTTCCACTGCCGCGCCCCGGTTTTGAGGTCGACGAAATGGTAGAACCAGCCGTGCTCCCGCGGCAACTTCCGGGCCATGAACCGCAGCGTGGCCAACGTGCGGGCTTCGGCCTGCGCGCGCGTGATCCAGCCATGCTCCGCGCCGATCGCCAGCGCGGTCAGCCCGAAACCGGTGGCGGCGATGCTGGCCACACGCCGGGTTTCCGGACTGCCGTCGGCTTTGGCACGATCCAACACCTGGCCCGTCTCGGGATCAGCGCGCTCCCAGAAGAACAGGAACGAACGATGCTCCAGGTCTTCGATGAACGCATCCGGCTGGGGCGACTGGCACCGGGCGGCGGCGATCCCTAACAACGCCAACAGCGCGGCCCGGGCGGCTCTCACGGCACTTCCACCAGCGCCAGCCCGTGCGGCGGCAGGAGAATCTTGAGCGAGGCATCCGCGTCCAGTTGTGCGGCTTCCGGACTGCCTGCCTGCGCCGCTTTTTTCAGGGCCGCGATCTGCTCGCGCGTGGGCCACGCCGGGCGTCCCATCTCCTCCCAGGCCTTGATCGGCGAACCATGGTCCGCGTCCACACGCTGAATGCTCACGGTCCGCCGGCCCGCGCCCAGACCCTTAAACACCAGGGTCATTTCGGCCGGCGCGCCGGCTTCCTCCGGCGCGGCATAGTTCCAGACGGCGATCTCCAGCGCGCCATCGCCCCGCCGTGTGGCCAGCACGGAATCCGAGTCGACCGCCAGGCGCTGGTTGCCGAGCTGGTGCAACAAGCGGAACGCATGGAATGCCGCTTTGGGAATACCGCCCGCGGCAATCAGTCCGAAGCCCCCGTAAAACGGCGTCTTCACCACTCCCTGCTCCTCGAAGACGTCGGAGAAGGTCCAGTACGACATGGTGGTGACCAGCCCATCGCACTCCCGAATGTTATTCGCCAGCCAGGGACCCATGAACGGCGCGTCGGTGACCGCCGGCTCGAACATGTAACTGGCGTTGTACTCGGTCCAATGGATCGGCAGATCCGGCATGGCCGACGCCTTCACCTGATCGTGTACCTTGCGCACGGCGCGCGCCACCATATCGCGCCGGCTGATCGTCTCGTCGGTTCCGAAGACATTCTGCGAAGTGTCGTTGCCATAGACGTGCGTGGAAGCGAAATCGATGGGCACGTGATTCTTGGCGCAATACGCGATCAGGCGATCCACCCAGGCGGCCTGCGCCGTCGCGGGTCCGCCCACGCGCAGCCGCGGGCTGACCTGTTTCAGCGCTTCGGCGGCAGCGGTGTAAAGCTGAAAATACGTCGACTCGTGCGGCATCCCGGCCCAGAAGCCGATGTTCGGCTCGTTCCAGACTTCGAAGTACCACTGCGCCACCTCGTCGATGCCGTAGCGCTCCACGAGGTGCTGCGCCAGGGCGCCCACCAGCGCGCCCCATCCGGCGTAATTCTGCGGTGGCGAAACCAGCGGGTGGTACCAGAAGGGGAAGATCGCGGGCGGCGCGGCCGACAGCTTCTTTGGCATGAAGCTCAACTCGACGAACGGGCGCACACCATCGGCCAGCAACCCGTCGTAGATCTGATCGACGTAGGAGAAGTTATAGACCGGGCGGCCTTGTGCGTCTTCGTTGTAAACGCCGTTTTCATCGTGGAAGATCGCGTGGAAGCGGGCGTATTGAAAATCGGTGGCCGCGCGAACCATGCGCAGGTCAAGGCGATAGCTCTCGCGCAGGGCCAGGTTCGCGCGTCCCGACCCGAACACCTGCTCCCAGAAGTGCGGAAAAGGATGCGCGGCAGCCCCGGCGTCGATCGCCACATTCTGCGCCATTGCGGGAAGACCGAGAACCATGCCCAGCATCGCCGGCAGGCCGCCTGCGTGTTTAAGCCATTGCGTCATTTCGTGTGCTCCTGTATCAACGCTGGACCTTAGCATAACGCCCTGACGGCTGAATCAGGGTTTACCGCTTTCGAACCTCGGGATGCGGTCGCGCTACAATCTAAAAAGACTCCCGTGTACCAAAACACCCATACTTATTCACAGCCGGGATTCCGCGCGAATGCGGCCGGCTGGCATGTCGCCGTCATCCCGATCGCCGCCGCGCTGGCGCTGGCCGGTTGCGGCAAACAACAAGCGCAGCCCAGGATGGGCGGGATGCCGCCGGTTCCCGTCAGCGTAGCCGTGGCCGCGCAAGAGTCGGTGCCGGTGCAGATCCGCGTGGTGGGCACGGTGGAACCTTCCATCACGGTCCAGGTCAAATCGCAGGTCGCCGGCGAATTGATGAGCGTGCACTTCACCGAAGGGAGCGACGTACGCAAGGACGATCTGCTCTTTGAAATCGACGCGCGCCCGTACCGGCAGGCCCTGGCGCAGGCGGAAGCCGCGGTGGCCAAAGACCATGCCCTGCTGGCGCAGTCACAGGCAAATCTGGGGCGGGACCAGGCGCAGGCCAAGAGCGCCGAGGCCGACGCTTACCGCTACGAGCAACTGGCCAAGGAAAACGTGGCTTCGGCCATGCAGGCCACCCAGCAGCGCGCGGCGGCGGATGCCGCGCACGAATCCGTGCGCGCCGACCAGGCTGCCATCGACAGCGCCCGCGCTTCGCTCGCCAGCGATCAGTCCGCGGTGGCCCGGGCCAAGCTCGATCTGAGCTACTGTCAGATCCGCTCGCCCATTGACGGCCGTACCGGCAACGTCCTGGTGCACGCCGGCAACCTGGTGAAGGTGAATGACGTGCCGCTGGTGGTGGTGAATCGGATCGCGCCCATCTTCGTTTCGTTCGGCGTGCCGGAGGAGCACTTGGCCGCCATCCGGCGGCGCGCGCGGGAGGGCCTGGAGGTGGAGGCGTCCAGCGACGACGAACCGGGGAAGATCTCGCGGGGACGGCTGAAAGTCGTGGACAACGCCGTGGATACGAACACCGGGACGATCAAGCTGAAGGCGGTTTTCGACAACGCCGCCCATCTGCTGTGGCCGGGCCAGTTTGTGAACGTGGTGCTCACGCTCGACACGCAGAGCAACGCCACCGTGGTTCCTTCCGAAGCGGTGCAGGACGGCCAGCGGGGGCAATTCGTGTTTGTGGTCAAGGCGGACCAGACCGTGGAATCGCGGCCCGTGACGGTGACGCGGACTATCGGCCGCAAAGCCGTGATTGCCAAAGGCGTCGTGCCCGGCGAAACAGTGGTAACCGACGGCCAACTGCGTCTGTTCCCCGGCGCCACGATACACCCGGTGCCCGCGGGTAAGGTCGATAACCTGGCGCTTTGATGCCCGGAATATTGTAGGCGGATATCAGTCATGCACATCTCCCGCATCTTTATCGAGCGCCCGGTCATGACCGCGCTGGTCATGCTGGCCATCCTGCTGTTCGGTATCGTGGCCTTCCGGGCACTCCCGGTAGCGGCCCTGCCCACCGTGGACTATCCGAACATCCAGGTGACCGCGGCCCTGCCCGGAGCCAATCCGGAGACCATGGCATCCGCCGTCGCCACCCCGCTGGAACGCCAGTTTTCGACCATCGCGGGCGTGCAAAGCATGAGTTCCACCAACACCCAGGGACTCACCACCATCACCGTCCAGTTCACCCTGAAGCGGAACATCGACGCGGCGGCGCAGGATATTCAGGCCGCTATCGCCGCCGCCGGCGGGCTGCTGCCCGCGAACATGCCGCACCCGCCTTCGTACCAGAAGGCCAATCCCGCCGATCAGCCCGTGCTTTATCTCTCGCTGACCTCGGATACGCTGCCCCTGTACGCGCTGGACGAATATGCCGAAACGCTCCTGGCGCAGCGCCTGTCGATGGCCAGCGGCGTCTCGCGCGTGCAGGTTTACGGCGCGCAGAAATACGCCGTCCGCGTGCAATTGGATCCCAGCGAGTTGGCGGCCCACGGCCTGGGCTTCGACGAGGTGATGCAGGCGGTGGCGCAGAGTAACGTCAATCTGCCCACCGGCAAGCTGTACGGCGAGAAGCAGGCTTTCACCGTCCAATCGACCGGCCAGTTGATGCGCGCGGCGGAGTACCGGCCCTTGGTCGTGGCTTACCGTAACGGCGTGCCGATCCGTCTGGAACAACTGGGCAATGTGATCAACGGCGTGGAGAATGACAAAGCCGTGGCCTGGTTCAACGGCGTGCGCGGCATGATTCTGGGTATCCAGCGGCAGCCCGGCACCAACACCGTGGAGGTGGTCCGCAATATCCGGGAAGTGCTCCGCCAACTGGCCCCGCAGATCCCGCCGTCGGTGAAGCTGAACGTCGCGTTTGACGCTTCGATCTCGATTCAAAACTCCATCGAGGACGTGGAGTTCACTCTGGTGCTGACGGTGTGCCTGGTGGTGATGGTCATCTTCATCTTCCTGCGGAACCTGAGCGCCACCCTGATTCCCGGCGTGGCCGTGCCGCTCTCCATCATCGGCACGTTCGCCGCCATGTATCTCCTGGGCTACAGTCTCAACAATCTGTCGCTGATGGCCCTGACTCTGTCCGTGGGCTTCGTGGTGGATGACGCCATCGTGATGCTGGAGAATATCGTCCGCTACATGGAACTGGGCAAGGGTCGCATGGAGGCCGCCCTGTTGGCCTCTCGCGAGATCGGGTTCACTATCCTTTCGATGACGATCTCGCTGGTGGCGGTGTTCATCCCGGTGCTGTTCATGGGCGGCATCGTGGGCCGCCTGCTGCATGAATTCTCGGTCACGATTACGGTCGCCATCCTGATCTCGGGCTTCGTATCCCTGAGCCTCACGCCCATGCTGGGCAGCCGCTTCCTGCAATACAGCCGCACCGGACGCCACGGACGCATCTTCGGCGCATTCGAAGCCGGTTTCCGCGGCATGGCGTACGCTTACGAGCACACGCTCAAAGGTGTGTTGCGGCATCAATTCGCCACGCTAATGGTGGGCTTCCTGCTGCTGGGCGGCACGCTCTACCTGTTTTTCACCATGCCCACCGGCTTCATCCCCAGCCAGGACAGCAGCTTCTGTTTCGGCATCGGCATGGCGGGCCAGGATATCTCGTTCGAGTCCATGGCCAAACACCTGCGGGCCGTGTCCCAGATCGTGCAAAGCGATCCGAACGTGATCACCACCGGCACGTTCCTGATGGGCGGGAACCAGGGCGGCTTCTTTGCCCAGATGAAACCGCGCTCGGAGCGCCAGTTGAACGTGGATCAGATTATTGCGGAACTCCGCCCCAAGATCGGGGCCGTGCCGGGCATCATGGTGTTCGTGCAGAATCCACCGCCCATCACCGTCAGCGGCCAGTTCACCACCAGCGTTTACCAGATGACCATGCAGAGCTCGGATCTGCACGAGATCTACCGCTGGGTGGGTCCGCTATTGAATAAGATGCGGACTCTGCCCGGGTTCCTGGATGTCAACTCCGACCTGCAGATCGCCAGTCCGCAGGTGATGGTGGATATCGACCGCGATCGCGCGGTGGCACTGGGTCTTTCTCCGCAACAGATCGAGGACGTGCTCTACGCCGCCTACGGAGACCGGCAGGTCTCCACCATCTATACGCCGGCCAACCAGTACGAAGTCATCATGCAGGTCGAGCCGCAGTATCAGCGCACGCCGGAAGGACTTTCCAAGATCTATCTGCGCTCCTCGCCGGGGTCGCTGGTGCCCCTGGCCGCCGTGGTCAAGCTCTCCCGCACCGTTGGGCCGCTGAGCATCAACCACTTCGGCCAACTCCCGGCGGTTACCGTGTCGTTCAACCTGCAGCCGGGTTATTCGCTGGGCCAGGCAGCCGATCGCGTGAAGGAGGCCATTCAGGAACTCCGCATGCCGGCCAGCATAACGACCAATTTCCAGGGCACGGTCAAGGAATTTCAGCAGTCGTTCCAGGGGCTTTCCGTGCTGCTGATCGTGGCCATCCTGGTGATCTACATCGTGCTGGGAATTCTGTACGAGAGCTTCATTCATCCCATCACGATTCTCTCCGGGCTGCCTTCGGCGGTTTTCGGCGCGTTGCTGACGCTGCGGCTGTTCCACAAGGAACTCGACCTGTACGCTTTCGTCGGGCTGATCATGCTCTTCGGCGTGGTGAAGAAGAATGCCATCATGATGATCGACTTCGCGCTGGAGGCGCAGCGGGTGGACGGCAAGGCGCCGTTCGAGGCCATCTTCCAGGGCTGCATGCTGCGTTTCCGTCCCATCATGATGACCACCGTCGCCGCGCTGTTCGGCACCCTGCCGATTGCCTTAGGCTATGGCGAAGGCGCCGATGCGCGGCAGCCGCTGGGCTTGGCCGTGGTCGGCGGCCTGCTCGTGTCGCAGTTGTTGACGTTATATATCACGCCGGTGATTTATCTGTACCTGGAGCGTTTCCAGAACTGGCTGCGCGGCAATCGGAAAGTGGGATCGACGGTTCCGGCGCCGCAGCTTGCGGCACAATAGGCGGGAGCTGACTGACGTCCCGCCCCGCGGGCGCCGTTTGCCTCATCACGAGTGCTATTCTAAGTAAAAGCCAAGCGGTTTCCCTGCGGAGAGATGGCCGAGTGGTTGAAGGCGCACGCTTGGAAAGCGTGTATAGGGGAAACTCTATCCAGGGTTCGAATCCCTGTCTCTCCGCCATAATGGAATCAATAGCTTACGAGCTTTTCGCCGCTCCGCGGCGCAGTTGCGCGCAATCGTGTATCAAAACGGGTTAATTCCAGCAAGGTGACGCCGTACATCGCTGCGCGCCGCCTCCATGATGAACTGCCGGAACTACTTCCGCGGGCGGTCAGGCGGGAGCAGGCCTCGTGTTCAAGCTGGACCCAACGGGCCAGGACACGATCCTGCACAGCTTCACGGGCGGAGCGGACGGCGGGGCTAAGAACAGCGGCGTAGTCTTCAAGATCACGCCCTGAAACGCTACGCCGCGGCGGGCTGAAACTTCACGCTCACCAGCTTCGACACCCCCGGCTCCTGCATGGTGACGCCGTACATCGCCTGCGCCGCCTCCATGGTCTTCTTGGAGTGCGTGATGATGATGAACTGCGTGTGCGTGGACATCTCCCGCAACAGCCGCGTCAGCCGCTCGATGTTGGCCTCGTCGAGCGGCGCGTCCACTTCGTCCAGGATGCAGAACGGACTCGGCTGATAGCGGAAGATGGCCATCAGCAGCGCCACCGCCGCCAGCGCCTTCTCGCCGCCCGAAAGCAGCAGCACGTTTTGCAGCTTCTTGCCCGGCGGCGAAGCCACGATGTCGATGCCCGAATCGGCCAGGTTGGTTTCGTCCGTCAGCCGCATCTCGCCCGTGCCGCCGCCAAACAGCGTCTGGAACGCCTCGCGGAAGTTCTGGTTGATGTGCTCGAAGGCGTCCGCGAATTTCTGCCGCGATACCTGGTCGATCTCCGTGATGGCCTTCTCGGTGTCGCGGATGGAATCCAGCAGATCCTGCCGTTGCGCGCTCAGGAACTCCTGCCGCTGCGAGGCCTCCTGGAACTCCTCCATCGCCTGCGCGTTCACCGGACCCAGCGCTTCGATCCGCGCCCGCACTTCTTCATACAGCCTCTCCGCCTCCGCGATCGAGCCCGCATCCGGCACCGTCTCGTCTCCGGCGCCCAGTTCCTCGACCGCGCAGTTCAGTTCCTTGCGGCTGGTCTCGTCCAGGTACTTCATCTCCGCCTGCCGCTTTACCAGCTCCACTTCGATCTGCGAGCGGTTCTGATGCGCCACTTCCACGCGCATGCGCAGCACTTTCAACCCCTCATCGGCCGCCGCCAGTTCCTCCCGCATGCGGGCGTCTTCGGCTGCCAGCGTTTCGACCGCCGTTTCGGTCCGCAGCGCCTGCTCGCCCAGCGCCGCCAGTTTGCGGTCCAGCTCGATGTTGTCCGCCAGCAGGTTGGCGCGATGCACGCCCAGCCGCTCGATCTCCGCGCCGATGGCTCCCACCCGTGCCGTGCCTTCTTTATGCTGCGTCTCCAGCCGGCCCATGGCCGCGCGCTCGCCGCGATGCCGCTCCTCCAATCCGGCTAACTCGGCGCGCAGGGCCGAATGGTCCTCGCTCAGCGTTGTCATCTCCGCGGAGAGTTTCTCCAGGAAATCGCGCTGATCCTCCAGTTCCTCCTCCCGCTGTTCGCGCAGCGCCTCTTTTTCGGCCACGGCCTGCTGGTTGCGCTCCCGCTGCTCCTGCGAACGCTCCGCGTCCCGCTTCAGCCGGTCCAGCTCCAACCGCGCCACCGACAGCCGCGAATTCGCCCGGCTCGTATCGTCGGCCAGCTTGCGCATCTCGTGTTCCAGCGCCACCCGGTCTTTTTCCCGCGCCTGTTGCACGCCGCGCAGCCGCTCCAGCTCGGCCTCCAGGATGCCGATCTCGCGATTCAGCTCTTCGAGGCGCGCCACCTGTTCGTCAAGCGATTTCTGCTTCGCCGCCAGGGTCACACCCAGCTCCCGCGCTTCGCGCTTCATCGCCAGCGGACCGCTAGCCGTCTTCTTGCCGCCGGTCACCGTGTGGCCGTGATAGCACAGGCCGTCCGCGGTCAGGAAATATAGATGCGGATAACTGGTGGCCAGCCGCTGCGCCGCGGCCCGGTCCTCGGCCACGAAACACAGCGAAACCCGCGGCAGCAGGGTGGCCGCGCGTCCCGCCAGGCCGTTGGTCAGGCGCAACGAGTCGCTCAGCCGCGACTGGATCCCCGTCTCCGGCCCGATGGACGGCTCCGGCAGGCGCCCGTTGCCGTTCCCGTTCTTCTCCGGGTGGATCAGGAACGTGGCCCGCCCATCCAGCTCCGCGCGCAGGAAGTCCAGCCCGCGATCGGCCTGCGCCCAGTTCTCCACCACCACGTATTCCAGCTCGTCGTGCAAAAACTCTTCGGCCGGCTTCTCGAACTGTGGATCGACTTCCACGAAATCCGCCAACACGCCCTGCGGCCGCAGATCCTCCGCCTTGCCTTTCTCCAGCGCGGCGAACAGCCGCTTCACCGATTCCGTGGTGTAGCTGCGATGCGCCAGCACCTCTTCGAGCGACTGCTTGCGCGCCTGCAACTGCGAACACTCCGTGCGCAGCGTGTCGATGCGGCCCCGCGCCTCCACCGCCCGCTGCCGCCGCCCGGCCAGTTCTTCCTCCGTGCGCTGCCGCTCTCCGGTCACGGCTTCCAGCTCCAACTGGCGCTGTGCCATCGTCTCGGAAAGCGCGCCGCGCGCCGCCGTCAGCCGCTCCAGTTCCGCCGCGGCCGCCTGCTCGTCCTTTTGTACCCGCCCGGTCTCCCGTTCGATGCCGGCCAGGTACTCGTTCATCTGCGCCAGTTGATTCCGTAGCGTGGAGACTTCGCCCAGCAGCCGCAACACCGCCGTGCGGCTCTGCTCGATCGCCTGTTCCCGCGTGCGTACCGCCGCCTGGCACTCCTCCCGCAGGCGGCTCTTTTCCAGCATGCGCTCGCGCGATTGCCCGATCTGCTCCTCCAGCGCCGTCACCTGCTGCTGGTGCGCGTCCAGGTCCGCCGCGATGCGCCCCAGCCGCACTTCCAGCTCCTGCGATTCGCGCTCCGCCTGCGCGATCCGCTGCTCGATGGCGCCGCTCTCCTTCACCTGCGACTCCATGCGCCCGCGCGCGCGCTCCGTCTCCACCTGGCACTCTGCCAGTTCGCGGCGTAGTTCGGTGAGCTGCTGTTCGGCCTGGTAGCACTGGCCCTGCAGTTGGGTGTGCGCCTGTTCCTTGGCGGTCACCTCTTCGGAAAGCTCCCGCAGTTCCGTGGACGCCAGGCCCAGATCCAGCGCCGACTTGGCGGCTTCCCGCTCCAGCATGTGGAACTTGCCCGAAAGCGCCACCCGCAGGCGCCCGTCCATCTCGACCTTTAATTCCGCGTACCGCCGCGCCTTGGCAGCCTGCCGTTTCAGTGAATTGACCTGCCGCGTCACCTCTTCCAGAATGTCGAACACCCGCGCCAGATTCTGTTTGGCGCTCTCCAGCTTGGCTTCCGCCAACCGCTTCCGGCTTTTGTATTTGGTGATGCCGGCGGCTTCCTCGATCACCGCCCGCCGGTCCTGCGGCTTGGAACTCAGGATCTGGCCGATGCGCCCCTGCTCGATGATGGCGTAACTCTCGGGGCCCAGCCCGGTCCCCATGAAGATGTCTTGTATGTCGCGCAGCCGCGCCGTGTGGCCGTCGATCAGGTATTCGCTCTCCCCCGACCGGAACAGCCGCCGCGTGATGGTGATCTCACCGTTCTTGGCGGTGATCGGAATCGGCGAGGTGTGCCCGTGCCCGTTGGTCCCGGCCGCCGAACTGTGGGCCTCGTGGTGAATCATGGGGTCCACCAGCGTCATGGTGACCGCCGCCAGCCCCACCGGCTTGCGATCCCGCGTGCCGGCGAAGATCACATCTTCCATACGCGCGCCGCGCAGGCTCTTCGCCGACTGTTCGCCAAGCACCCAACTGATGGCATCGCTCAGGTTGGATTTGCCGCAGCCGTTCGGTCCCACAATGGCCGCAATGCCCCCGCCATTGAAGCGGAGTTCGGTGCGGTCACAGAAGGATTTGAAGCCCTGCAGTTCGACGCGTTTTAGTTTCAGCAAAACCGTGTACCTCGTCTTGCTCGGGGGATCGTTACCATACTAAACTCGTCCGCTGTAAAAGTAAAGCGCCTGCTGCCCAGGGGGATGGGTTCACTTTCGATTACCCCCAATATCTTGTATTGCATACGAAGGCCAGGTCGGTTTTCGCTTCTCCTGGAAGGCGCGTATGCCCTCCTGGAAATCGGCGCTGTGGAAAACCTCGTTGCGCATCCGCCGCGCCAGGTCGCCCGCCTCCTCCCAGCTCTTACCTCGCGCGTCGCGGACAAATGCCAGACCCGCATGGATCGCCGTGGGGCTGGCGGCGGCGATCGAATTCGCCATCTCCCGCGCCCCTTCCACCAGCGCGGCCGGCTCCACCACGTGGTGTACCAGTCCGTATTCCCGCGCCTCCGCCGCGCCGAAGATCCGGCCGGTCAACGCCAGTTCGGTGGCGCGCCGCTCGCCCAACGCCGCCACAATCGTACGGAAGATCACAAACGGCCACAGCCCGATGCGGATCTCGGTCAGCCCGAACGTGGCATCCTCGGCCGCCAGCACGATGTGACAGTTGGCCGCCAGGCCGGTTCCGCCTGCCAGCGCCGGACCGTGCACGGCGGCGATCAGCGGCTTGGTCAGGCGTATGCCCGCCGTGAAAATGCGCTCGTGCAGTTCGTTCACCTGCCCCGCGGCGGGCGAGAGCACTTCGTGCAGATCCATACCGGCGCAAAACGCTTTCCCGTTGCCGTACAGCAAGATGGCGCCCACGCCGGGATCGCCATCGGCCTTCTCCAACGCGCTGCCCAGCGCCAGGCACAGTTCCATGTTCAGCGCGTTGCGCCGGTCCGGACGGTTGAGCGCCAGTTCCAGCACGCGGCCGCACCGGCTAATCTGTAAGGTCTCGCTCATCGACTTCGATCTCCAGGGCCAACAGGGCGGCGCCCAGCGTCTTGCCTTGCGCGTCGGTCCGCAGCGAAACGGTGCCGCCGCCGCCCAGACCGTGATGCAGCAGGAAATTCAGCGCATGTAAGTTGGGTAACTCGAACCGCTCGACTCTATCCTTTACTAACTCGCCGAAATATTCCTTCACCCGCCCGGCTGTCACTTCGCGCAGCAGAGCCGGATAATACGACGAGCGCCAGGCGATTACTCCGATGTTCGAGATGTCCCCCTTGTCGCCCGATCGTGTGTGCGCGATGCGTGAAAGCGGGACCTTCATTCGACCACCTCCACCCGCGTCCGGATCTCTTCCCGCGGAATCAGCGCCGGCCAGTACGCCACGATCTGCCGCACTTCGGGCCGGCCTTCGCCGTAGCCGGTGCCGCCCGGCGGGCCCGTGAGCACCAGCGGGATCATCTCCCGCGTGAAGCGTTCCACCGCGCGCCGGTCCGGCCCGCGCACGCTGATGCGCACCTGCACCTCCGGCGGATCGCTGACCGGATGCGCCGCCGGGCCGTGGCAGGCATTCACGCCGAAAAACTCCGTGTGGATCTCCTCGAACTTCAGCCCCAACTGATCCAGCCGCCGGCGCGTGATCCGATCCGCCGCGCGCGCCTTTTCGAGCGCCTGCGGCCAACTGTAGACCAGCGTGCCGGATGCCTTCCACCCTGCGTGATAGCTGATGGACGCCTTCAGCATTTCCGGCCGCGCCCGCCCGCGCACGCCGCCGCCGTGTACGCGATCCGGACCCGCGTCCTTGAGTGCCAGCGAGGTGAAATCCGCAATCACGTCCGGTGTCATATATTGCCGCGGGTCGCCGATCTCGTAAAGAAGTTGCTCCTTCACGCCGTGCGAGTCGATGCGTCCGCCGGTGCCTGCGTGTTTCGTCACCACGAACGACCCGTCCGCTTCGGCTTCCACTATCGGGTATCCGATGTTGGCGAGATCCGGAATCGACTGCCAGTCTACCTGGCAATTGCCGCCGGAGCATTGCGCGCCGCACTCGATGATGTGTCCCGCAACGATGCCGGCGGCGAGTTTGTCGTAATCGTCGGGCCGCCAGCCGAACCGTTCGATCATGGGCGCCAGCACCAGCGCGGCATCCGCGCAACGGCCCGAAATCACCACGTCCGCGCCGGTGGCCAGGGCCTCCGCCAAAGGAAATGCGCCGATATAAACGTTGGCGCTCAAGATACGGTCGCGGATGGCGGCCAGCGGCTCGCCGGTGTCGATATTCCGCATCTCGTAGCCCTTGCCCAAAAACTCGCCGATGCGCCCGAGTACGTCGTCGCCCAGCACCACGGCGACCTTCAATCCCGGCGCCGCCTTCAAAACCGCGCGCGCACAGGCCACCGGATTCACGCCGCCGGCATTGGCGACCACCTTGATCCGCTTCTCGCGCAGCTTGCCGGTGATGCGCCCGATCAGGGGCGGAAAGTCGCGCGCATAACCCAGTTCCGGGTCCGCCTGCCGCTGCTTCTGTAGGATCGACATGGTCACTTCGGCCAGGTAATCGAGCGTCAGGTAATCGATCGGCCCGTCATCCACCAGGCGCACCGGGGCTTCCAGCCAGTCGCCCCAGAAGCCTTGACCGTTGGCGATGCGTATCACAACGTCTCCAGCACCAGCGCCTCGCCGCGCGGGCGATGTAAGGTCACTTCCAGCGCCACGGTCAGGACGGCGCGCGTGTCCAACGGGTCGATCACCGCGTCGCAGTGCCCACGCGCGGCGGCGTAGCGCGCGTCCAGCCAGTGCTCGTAGTCCGCCTTCGTCTTGTCGATGGCCATTTGCAATTGCTTGGGCAGCGCCTCGCCGCTGGCCTTGTACTTCTCGAGTTCCACGCTGAACAGCGCCTGCACCGCCGAGTCGCCCTCCATGACGCCGATGCGCGCCGTCGGCCAACTGAAGGTGAAGTTCGGTTCGAAACCCTGCCCCGCCATGGCGTAGTATCCCGCGCCGCTGGCGTGATTGAGCGTCAGAATCAGTTTCGGCACGGTCGTGCAGGACATCGCCTCCACCATGTCCGCGCCCGCGCGCACGATGCCTTCGCGCTCGGCCTCCGGCCCCACCATAAAGCCCGAGACGTCCTGCAGGTAGATCAGCGGATGGCCCTGGCGCTCGTTCAGCTCCACGAAGTAGGCCACCTTGCGCGCCGATTCGGTATACACGATGCCGCCGATGCGCGGCCGTCCCTCCGACCGCAGAAAGCCACGCCGGTTGGCGATGATCGCCACCGGGTGCCCGGATAACCGGGCGTTGGCGCACAACATTTCCGGCGCATATTCCGGCTGGAACTCGGTGTAGTCGCCCGCATCGAAAATGCGGAAGATAACTTCTTCGACGTCGTACGGCAGGCGATGGTTCTCCGGCAGCACGCCGTAGATATCGGAGGCGTCGCGCGCCGGCGGATTGCCTTGCGACTGAGGCGCGGGCGCGGGAAGATCGCGAAACCGCTGGCGAATGCGCGCCAGGCACTCGGCGTCATCCTTGGCCATGTAGTGCGCCACGCCGCTGACGCTGGTGTGCATGCGCGCGCCGCCGATAGCTTCGGAATCGACCACCTGGCCGGTCGCGCCTTTGACGAGGTTCGGGCCTCCCAGGCCCATGAAACTCGTGCCTTCGACCATGATGATGGTGTCGCTGAGCGCGGGGAGATACGCGCCGCCCGCGATGCAAGGTCCCATCACGGCGGCAATCTGCGGCACACGGAGCTTGCGCCGCATAAGGGAATTATAGTAAAAAATCCGTCCGCCGCCATACTGCCCGGGGAAAATCCGGTCCTGGTACGGCAAATTGACGCCGGCGGAATCGACTAAATAGACGATAGGCACCCGGTTACGCATGGCAATTTCCTGCGCGCGCAGGCCCTTGGTGACGGTCTCCGGCCACCACGATCCGGCCTTCACGGTGGCGTCACCGGCGATGATCACCGCATGCCGGCCTTCGATCATGCCGATCCCGGTCACCGAGCCCAGGCCGGGCGCCTCGCCGTCGTATTGGTCGTACGACAGCAGCAGCCCGATTTCAAGGAATCGCGTCCCGGGATCGATCAGGGCCGCGATCCGCTCGCGCGCCGTCATCTTGCCGGACTTGTGTTGCCGCTCGATCTTGGCGGGACCGCCGCCCAGGCGCAGCCGCTCTTCGAGCTTTTGGAGTTGTTCGACAAGGTGGCGCATGTGCGCCATGCGCGCCACCTTGGAGGCAGGGGATTGAACTTCGGGAATTGTGCTCACGTTATGTAAGGGTAGCGCGAAAGGAAGGAAGAGAAGTGGCGCAGATCGCGCTCTCCAGAGATTACCGAAGCGGTAGTCGCTTCAGAGTGAGCCCAGCCTTGCGGATAAGGGCGGAGCGTACCTTTGGCCAATTCCTTATGGTTCGGCCCGGACAGGCGTCTGTGTGGTGCCTGCTCATCAAACTCGTATCCGATCTTACGGAAGGCCCTGGCAGCTTCAATTCCCCGAAACTACCGGCAATTTCATGCATTAGCCACTTCAGGATGTTCGCCATTGCTTCAGCGGCGCGTGCTCCCTTGTGACACGCACCCGGGCGAGCTTGGACATGGGGCCACAAACATCCCATCCTCGTCGCGCTCCAGGTACACTCGATACTTCATAACCGGCACGGTAGCAGATTCAGCCTGTAGTGCCTGTTGGTCAAGGCACATAGGCACCTGACCACAATGGTCACGGTGATTCAATAGTTCGCGCCCGCTTCTGCGAAGATCAATAGATGGCTCCACGCATCGTTGCCATTGTCCTGATCCTCACCGGTATGGCCGGCGCCCAAGCTCCGGCGCCCATCGCATACACCGTTCGCATTCCGGTGCCCCAGAACCATTACGCCGAAGTGGAGGCGCGCGTGCCGACCTCGGGACAGCCGTCCATCGAGTTAATGATGGCCATCTGGACCCCGTACGTTATCCGCGAATATGCCAAAAACGTCGAAGCGGTGACGGCGCGCACACCCGCCGGACAGCCCCTGGAGATCGCCAAAGTATCCAAGAACCGCTGGCGCCTGGAAACCGAAGGCGCCGACCCGGTGGTGGTTTCCTATCGCGTCTATTGCCATGTGATGGGCGTGCAGGACAACTGGGTTGACGAGGAATTTGCCCTGCTCAACGGCCAGGCCACCTTTCTCACTCTCACCGACCATGTCCCCCGCCCCCACGACGTGCAACTGGTGCTGCCGCCGGATTGGAAATCCAGCCTGACGGGCATGCCGCCGGTGCCCGGCAGCCCGCATCATTACCGCGCCCCGGACTACGAGACGCTGGTGGATTCGCCAATCATTCTCGGCAACCCCGCGGTCCACGAATTCGACGCCGAGGGCAAGCCGCACTACCTGGTGGACGTGGGCGAGGATGGCATCTTCGATGGCGCCCGCGCGGCGCGAGATCTGGCCCGCATCGTGGCTCAGGATTCCAAAATGTGGGGCGGCCTCCCTTACGGCAAGTATCTGTTTCTGAATATCCTCAGCGGACCGGGCGGCGGCATGGAACATAGTAACTCCACGGCCTTCATGGCCGATCGCTGGTCCACCCGCACGCCCCAGAGCTATCTGCGCTGGCTGGGCCTGGCCAGTCATGAGTATTTCCACACATGGAACGTCAAGCGCCTGCGGCCCGCCGAGCTGGTTCCCGGCGAGTACGAAAAGGAGGAGTACACTACCAGCCTGGGTATCGCCGAGGGATTCACGAGTTACTACGGACCGTTGATCGTACACCGCGCCGGTCTGTCCACCGAGGACGAGTTACTGGCCAACTTGTCCCGCGCCATACGCGAGTTACAGACTGCTCCCGGGCGCCTGGTGCAATCGCTCTCCATGTCCTCCTTCGATACCTGGATCAAGTTCTATCACCCCGACGAGAACTCCGTGAACACCAGCATCAGTTACTACACCAAGGGTGAAGTCGCAGCGTTTCTGCTGGACGCCCACGTGCGCGCCCTCACCCACGGCGCCCGCACGCTCGACGACGTGATGCGCCTCGCCTGGGCGCGCCATCCCCACGGATACACGACTGCCGATTTTCGCGCGGCCGCCTCGGCTGTGGCCGGCGCGGATCTGGGCGCCTGGTTCGCGCGAGTCTTCGACTCCACCGCAGAGCTGGATTACAGCGAGGCTCTCACCTGGTTCGGCTTGCGCTTCGCCGAGTCCTCACCCGGCGGGCGCGCCTGGCTGGGCGCCGAAACCAAAATCGACGACGGCCGCCTGGTGATCGCCGAGATCCTGCGCGGCACCCCGGCCTACGACTCCGGCTTGGATACTGGCGACGAGGTACTGGCATTAGGCGACTTCCGCCTGCGTGCGGCGGACTGGGAGCGCACCCTCGCCCGTCATCATCCCGGCGAACACATCATCGTCCGCGTGGCGCGCCGCGGGCGCCTGCTCTCCATTCCCGTGACCCTGGGACGCGAGCCGGCCCGGGATTGGTCGCTGGAGCCCGCCGATTCGCAATCGGCGCACCGCGCCAGGTGGTGACGCGCGCGCTTCGCCTTTAACGCTCGGGCTTGAGGCTGACCTCCACCGGCGTATTCACCGGCAGATCCACTTCCGCGCCCCGTCCCAGCACGTTCGTATAGAGGCTGAAGGCCGCGCCGGCAATCGCGATGCCGGACGCCAGGGGACGCGAGAGCTGCGCCACCGCCGCCCCTACCAACCCCAGCCCGACTGCCCCCGATTCCGCCCGCCCCGCCGAGTCCGCGTCCGGAACGCCCTGTGCGTTGAAATCCTGGTGGAACGACAATCCCGCAACGGCAGCCGCGATCGCCGGAAAAATGAAACGGGTTTTGGAATTGGTCACGCTCGCCGCGCCTTCCGCGTCGAGCCGCAGGTGTTCATCGAAATCCGCCTCCAGCCCCTCCACGTACCCCTTTACCGCCTCCGCCGGGCCGGACGCCGGCCGGATTTCACGGAAGACGAAAAGCAGCTTTCCGTTGCGGTGAAGCCACCGGGCATGCTGCGCAGTGAGCACATCTCCGATCAGCCGGCTGCCTTCCGGAATCAGCAGGTCGTGTTTGTCCGAGAACAGCGGGCGCGTCACCACCGCTTCCACCGGCGTCCCCCGCCGTGCTGTCCGCGAGGTGATCGGCGTCAGCAGCCGCGCCCGCACCGCCTGCGCGCCCGAGTTCGCCGGCGGTTCGATCGGTTTCGCCGTCGCCGTGACGGGCCGCGTTAGCATACTGTCGAACAGCGTCCCCGCCGGCCAGGACTGCCGACGATACGGCAGCATGTTGCACAAGTACGATTTCAGCCGGCTCATCCGGCCCGGTTCGCGGAACGCCAGCGCCACCGGATCCATACGGTCCGCCAACCGCGGCCCGGCCGCCGGCCGCTTCCGCGGCTTCGCCACCCGCCTGGTGTGCGGCGTTCCCCGCGCCGGCGATGTCTCGAGCGGCAGCCGCACCCCGTCGCTCCGCACGACCGCGTCGAACTGCGCGCGCACCTTCCGCGGCGGCGTGAAATTCCCCGACAGGATGCCCGTCAGCCGCCGCCGCCAGGGAACGCCGCCGATCTCGGCAACATGCCCTTCCACGATGCTTCCGGCGGGCAAAACCTCCCGGTCGTAGACATACACCGGCTCCGCCAGCCGCCCCCGGATGGGCGCCCCGGTATGCTTGATGGGCACCTTGCTTTCGAGCGCCACGCGCAACGGCACGCCTGCCGGAATAGTCGCCGGCGGCTGGACCGGCTGTCCAAACGCCGCCGCGCTGAGTGTCAGCACCAGCCCGCATACACGCATAGACTCCCATTTTAGCGGGCATCGGCTACGCGACAATGAATATACCCATGCTCCTGAACACCTATCTCAACTACGGCGGTAACTGCGCCCAAGCCTTCCGCTTCTACGAGCAGCACCTGGGCGCCCGGATCACGATGATGATGGCCCACGGCCAGGCGCCGGGCGCTGCCGATGTTCCTCCGGAATGGAAAGACGCCGTCCTGCATGCCCGCCTCGAAATCGGCGGAACCGAACTGTTCGCCGCCGACGTCCCGCCGGACCGCTTTCAGCCCATGCGCAGCGCCTATCTCTCGCTCCGCGTGGACACCATCGCGGAAGCCGAGCGCATCTACGCCCTGCTCGCCGACGGCGGCCAGGTCTTCATGCCCATGGAGGAGACCTTCTTCGCCTTCCGCTTCGCCATGCTGCGCGACAAATTCGGCACTTCCTGGATGATCCTCCACGAACGCCCACGGCCTTAAGCCGCGAGAGCCGCGCCGCGGGGGCGCGCCCCGCTATCGAATACAATCGGAACGTGAACCCACGACGAATTCTGGTTACCGGCGGTGCGGGCTACATCGGCTCCCACACCGCGCGGCTGCTGCTCCAGCGCGGCTACGATGTCACTGTAGTCGACGATCTCTCTCGCGGCTACCGCCATAATGTCGAGACCCCCGCCTTTCATCAACTCCGCGTGCAGCAGACCGCCGAACTGGCTCGCGTGCTCCAGGGCCACGACGCCGTCATCCACTTCGCCGCGTACATCTCCGTCGGCGAATCCATGCAGGCGCCGGAGCTGTACTTCGAAAACAACGTCGCCGGATCGCAGTCCCTGGCCTCTGCCATGTTGCAGGCGGGCGTCAAGCGGCTGGTGTTCTCCTCCACCGCGGCGGTCTACGGCGTGCCGGAAACGTCGCCCATCCCGGAGACCTCTCCCATCGCCCCGGTCAATCCCTACGGCGAATCCAAAGTGATCGCGGAAACCATGTTCCGCTGGTTCGACGCGATTCACGGCCTGCGCACCATCTCCCTCCGTTACTTCAACGCCAGCGGCGCCGATCCCGCCGGCGGCCTGGGCGAAGAGCACGATCCCGAAACTCACCTGATCCCGCTCATGCTGCGCGCCGTCTCCACCGGCCGTCCCTTTACCGTTTTCGGCAACGATTACGACACGCCCGACGGCACCTGCATACGCGATTACATCCACGTGAACGATCTGGCCGAAGCCCATCTCCTGGCGCTCGAATCGTTGCTGGCCGGCGGCCCGTCCGGCCAGTTCAACGCCGGCACCGGCTGCGGCCACTCGGTCCTGGAGATGATCCGCGGCGTCGAACAAGCCACCGGCCGCCCGGTGCCCTACCAGTTCGGGCCACGCCGCGAAGGCGATCCGCCCGCTTTGGTCGCCGACGCCGGCAAACTCCGCCGCGTCCTGGGCTGGAGTCCCAGGTACACCGGGATCGGCGAAATCGTCGCCTCCGCCTGGCAGTTCGAGTCCCGCCGGCCCTGAGCGGCCCCACGGCAGCTCTGGCCCAGGACCGCGCCAACATCGTGTAGCGGTCAGTTTGGCGGCCTGGCGAAGCTCGATGCGCGACGGGGTCGTTCCGGCAGCGCGGCGGGTCCTACAATCTCGCCGCCCGAACTGGCTTACCAAGGAACCTGGCCCGCGCGGTAACCCATCACCGAAGCTCGCCATCACGGTGGACCCTGACATTCACCAAAAGACCCTTGCGGCGGCCGCCCGCGACCGGGTGAGCGTCTCCGCCTGGATGACCGCCGCGGCGCGCCAAGAACTGCAGCGGCGGGCTGGTCTATCGGCGGTCGCGCTGTGGGAGAAGCAGCACGGACTCTTCACTAGAGAAGAGATGAATGAGGCGCGTCGCACCGTGCGGGCTCAGCTCCGAACATCGCGAACCGTCCGGCGTTCGGCATGAGCGCTGTCGTCTACGACGCCGCCGTTCTCGTGGCCGCCGATAGAAACGAGCGGCGAGCGTGGGCTGAACACAAGGCTCGTTTGGAGCTTGGCGTTGTGCCATTGGTCGCCACCCCGGTGCTCGCCCAGGTCAGCCGTTCTCCACGACAGGTCCAACTCCGGCGCTTCTTGGCTGGCTGCGTGGCGGTTCCTCTGGGCGAGACTGAGGCGCACGAGGCCGGGCGGCTGCTAGGCTTGACCGAAACGTCGGACATCGTTGACGCCGTCGTGGTGACGACAGCCCTTCGGCACGAAGCTACGATTCTTACGAGCGACCCAGACGACATAGAACGGCTCGTCAGGGCTTCCGGCCGCGAAATCGCCGTCGTCGCTGTATGACCTATCGCGGAGGGAACCATCCGGGCTTCAAATTGACCCGCCACCTGCCATCGAGCCAATCGCCGCCTTAATCACGCCAACCCGCTCCGCTACGCTCCCCGGCCCCACCGCGACTAACTCAAAACCGAACCTGCGATACGTCTCCTCGTGGATCTTCTCGAAACGCACCGTTTCCTCAAAGCTGATGCGCCGCGCCTCGGTGGGCGTGACGAACCCCAGATTGCGAATGAAGAACACCCGCTTTTGGTAGACCGATTCTTTCTTCACGCGCTCCAGCTCGCTGCTGAGAAAAGGTGAAAAAGGGTACCCGAGATAGACCGCCAACGCCGCCGTGCACACCGCACACCGGTCGTGGAACTGGACCTCGTCCGGTTGAAATGACGCGCGCACCTGGCGCTCCTTTTGCAGCGCGGCGATGCGGTCGATGAACGAGGGATGCGCCCACGGTTGATCCGCTCCCTGGGCCTGCGCGGCGGCAATGACGTCCGTCGCTGCCTCTTCCACCACGCTGAACCCGTCCAGCTCCAACTGCCGGATAATCGCGGTCTTCCCGGCGCCCGGCGCACCGGTGATGACGAACCTTCTCATGTATGGATATTTGCCGAAGTACCGATGGCTAGCTGGCCAGCTCGATCTCGATCCGCTTCGCCGCCGGGTCCAGCTTCAGGATGCGGAAGCTGCGGATCTGCCCCGCGCGCGCCGGTTCCCGCTTGCTCACCCGCGGACCCGTCGCCCCGCCGCCTTTCCATCGGGCCGACAACATCGACGAAAGCGAATTCACGTCCGCCGCCGCATGCGCCGGCTGCTCCGCTTCCCCGCCTTCCGTCCCGGCGACCTTGCAGGGCACCGAGATGCCTTCCCCCAGTTCCACCTTGGCGCGCCCGCCCGAAATGTCCGCGATGCGGCCCGTTACCAGGTCGCCTTCCTTGTGCTCCGCGATGTACTCGTCGATGGTGGTGGGCTGCAGTTGCTTCATGCCCAGCCGGATGCGGCGCCGCTCCGCGTCCACTTCCAGGATCTGCGCGCGCACCGTCTGCCCCTGCTTCAGCACATCCTGCGGATGGTTGATGCGTTTCTCCGCCGTGATGTCGCCCACGTGGATCATGCCCTCCACGCCCTCGGCGATCTGCACGAACGCCCCGAACTTCGTCAGGCTCACTACCTGCCCTTCGATCACCCCGCCCGCCGGATACTTCTGTTTGGCGTCCGCCCACGGATCGCCCAGCGCCTGCTTCAATCCCAGCGAGATGCGCCGCTCCGCCGGGTTCACGTTCAGCACCATCACCTCCACCGTGTCCCCCGGCTTCACCACGTCGCTGGGCTTGCGCACCTTCTTCGACCACGACATCTCCGAGAGGTGGATCAATCCCTCGATGCCCGGCTCCAGTTCCACGAACGCGCCGAAATCCGTTACCCGCGTCACCGTCCCCTGTACCCGGTCGCCGGTCTTGTACTTCTCGCTGGCCTTCTCCCAGGGGTGCGGCTGAAGCTGCTTCAGGCCCAGCGCAATCCTCTTCTTGGCCGGATCCACCTTCAGAATCCGCACTTCCAATTCCTGCCCGGCGCTCAGCACATCGGCGGGCTTGTTGATGCGGCCCCACGAGATGTCGCCCACGTGCAGCAGTCCGTCCACGCCGCCGATATCCACGAACGCGCCGTAATCCGTCAGGCTGCGGACCGTGCCGTGAACCGTGGCGCCCTCTTGCAGATCCGAAAGCAGCTTCTGCCGCGCGTGCGCTTCTTCCTCCTCCTGCACAACGCGCCGGTCCACTACTACATCTTCGTCCGCCACGTCCAGCTTGATGATCCGGCAGGTGATGTCCTGCCCCACCAGCTTCTCCATCTCCGCTGCGTCTTTGGCGCCCGATCGGGAGGCCGGCATGAACGCCCGCACACCAACATCCACGCTGAAGCCGCCCTTCACCACGCCGCTGACCTGGCCCGCGATGGCCCGCTTGGCCGCGAACGCCGCTTCGAGCGACGACCAGTCCTTGGGACGCTCCACGCGCACTTTGCTCAGCAGCAGGTAGCCTTCCTCGTCGCGTCCCTTGATGGATACCGGGAACTGGTCGCCCACCCGCACGTTCACATTGCCGGCGCGGTCCTTGAAATCCTCGGCCGGCATGGCGCCTTCCATCTTCTGGCCGATGTCCAGGAAAATCCGCTCTGGCGTGACGGCGATGACCGTGCCTTCTAGCCCCTGGCCGCCGGCCTCGGGCTTGTGCGAATGGGATTGTTCGAATTGGAAAAGGATATCCGCGAAGTTTTCGCCTGGTCCTGGCGCGGTTGGGGTTTCATCCTGTTCCAGCGTGGAATGGTTGGGCATGAGACTACGTAATTATTGTGGCACATTTTGCCGCCGGCTCACCCCATCCAGCTCGGATTCTGCGCCGTGCCGTCGAACTGGGACGTGGTCTTGAAAGGCTCCAGCCTTCCGGTCAGCGCCGCCGCGCGCGTCTTCGCCAGCAGCGCCGCCAGTTGCGCCTCCCCCAGCGGACGGAACGTGCGCGCCGCCTCCAGCGCCTGCCGCAAGCGCTCCATGGTGTCGCATCCCGTGATCACCACCGACGTCGGCAGATTCATGGCGTAGTGCAGGCACTCGATCCCCGTCGCCAGCCCCTTCTGCGGCAGATTCCCGAACGCCATCGGCTTCATGCCCAGCACCCCGATACCCTGCTCCGCCAGCTTGGGCACCACCAGCTTGGCGAAGCTGCGGAAGTGCGCGTCCAGCAGGTTCAGGGGCATCTGCGCGGTGTCGAAATGGAAGTTGTGCTGCGCGGCCACCTCCAGCATGCGCAGATGTACCGCCGGATCCTTGTGGCCGGTGAAGCCGATGTAGCGGATCTTGCCCGCCTTCCGCGCCGCCTCCAGCGCCTCCCGCGGGCCGTCCGGCGCGAAGAAGCGGTCCGGATCTTCCATGCGTATGTTCTCGTGGTATTGCATCAGGTCCAGGTGATCGGTTTGCAGACGTTGCAGCGATTCGTCGATCTGCTTCGCCGTAGCCTGCCGCGTGCGCCCGTCGAACTTGGTCATCAGGAACACCTTCTGCCGGTAGCCGTCGCGCAGCGCCTTGCCCATCCAGACTTCGCTCTTGCCGTCGTGATAGTCCCAGCAGTTGTCCAGAAAATTGATGCCCTCGTCCACCGCCGTGCGGATCAGCCTGATGCCGTCCGACTCGTTCTCGGGCACACCGATGTGATATCCGCCCAGCCCGATCGCCGAGACCCGCTCGCCCGTGCGTCCCAAAGTGCGATACGGCACGCCGTGATGCGCCGTCTGCCCGCTCGCCGGCGCCGCCGGCAATAGGGACGCGCCCAGGAGCGCGCCCAGAATGTCGCGTCGTGGAGGATTGGTGTCGTGCATGGGAGCGATCTTATCACTTCCATGCGCTTCTAAGAAACACGCGCAAGACGGGGCGGCCCGCCAGCCCGCGATCTAGAAATTCACGATGCTGCCGAACGAATTGGGATCCAGGCTGGCGCCGCCCACCAGCACGCCGTCGATCTCCGGCTGCGCCATCAGGCTGCGCACGTTGTCCGGTTTCACGCTGCCGCCATACAGGATCCGCACCGCATCGGCCGCCGCCGCGCCGTAATGCCCGCGGACCTGGCCGCGCAAAACCCGGTGCGCGTCCGCGGCGATCTCCGGCGTGGCCGTTTTGCCCGTGCCGATCGCCCATACCGGCTCGTACGCGATCACGATCCGCGCGAACTGCTCCGGACTCAGCAGGCTGATGCCGGCCTTGAACTGCAGTTCCAGGACGGCTTCGGTCTCGCCCGATTCCCGCTCCGCCAGCCGTTCACCCACGCAAACGATGGGCGTCAGCCCCGCGTCCAGCGCCGCCACGGTCCGCTTCAGCACCGTCTCGTGCGTCTCGTCGAAATACTGCCGCCGCTCGCTGTGCCCGACGATCACGTGCGAACAGCCCGCGGACTTGAGCATCGGCCCGGACACCTCGCCCGTGAACGCGCCCTCTTTGGCCCAGTAGAGATCCTGCCCCCCGATGCCGATGCGCGTGCCCTGGGTGGCGGCCACAGCCGCCGCGATATCCGTGTACGGCGGGCATATCACAACCTCGCAGTGCTCCGCCTTCGCGACCAGAGGACGGAACTTTTCAAAAAAAGCGGTGGTTTCGGCAGGCGTCTTGTACATCTTCCAATTGCCCGCCATGACTGGTTTTCTCATACGATCTCCGATAAGAAGCTGGCGCCCCGCGCAAGGCGGACGCCGAAGTTCTCGGCCACCGTTTGGCCGATATCCGAAAGCGAAGCGCGCAGGCCCAGGTTCACACCCCGCCGCGCGCGCGGACCGCTCACCAGCAGCGGCACGTACTCGCGGCTATGATCCGTGGACGCCGTCGTGGGATCGCAGCCGTGGTCCGCCGTCAGGATGGCCAGATCGCCTTCGCGCTCGGCGGCGACAAGCTGCGGTAGCCATTGGTCGAACTGCTCCAGCGCCGATGCGTAGCCTTCCACGTCGTTGCGATGCCCGAACTGCTGGTCGAAGTCCACCAGATTGACGAAGATCAGCCCCGCATCGGCGCTCGCCATGGCTTCCAGCGTGTGCGCCATGCCGTCGGCATTGTTCTTGGTCTTCGCGTAATCCCGGATGCCCCGGCCTAAAAACACGTCGAAAATCTTCCCCACGCTGTGTACCGGCACGCCCGCGCCGTCGAGCAGATCCAGCAGCATGCCCCGCGGCGGCGGTACCGCGTAATCCTTGCGATTGGCCGTGCGCGTGAACGATCCCGGCGCGCCGGTGAACGGCCGGGCGATCACGCGCCCCACTTCATGCGGTCCGCGCAGAATGTCGCGCGCGGTCTGGCAGATCTTGTACAGCTCCCACAGTGGAATCACTTCCTCGTGCGCCGCCACCTGGAACACGCTGTCGGCCGACGTATACACGATGGGCGATCCCGTGCGCATGTGTTCGGCGCCCAATTCCTTGATAATCTCGGTTCCCGAGGCGGCCTTGTTGCCCAGCGTGCGCCGCGCGATGCGGCTCTCGAATTCGTCCAGGATCTCGCGCGGGAACCCGTGCGGATACAGCGGAAACGGTTTTTCCAGATGGATGCCCGCCATCTCCCAATGGCCCGTCGTCGTATCCTTCCCCGGCGACGCCAGCGCACAGCGTCCGAAGGCTGCGTCCGGCTCCGCGGCCGGCGGCAGACCGGTCATAGACTTGATATTGCCCAGGCCCAGCTTGCAGAGATGCGGCAGGCGGAGCGGCCGCTGCCGCGCGATGTTGCCGAGCGTGTCGCTGCCCGTGTCGCCGTACGCCGCCGCATCCGGCATTTCGCCGATGCCGACGCTGTCGAGCACGATCCAGATCACGCGGCGGAACACACTTCGAACATAGCATGCTGCACCGCCGCAACCGCTTTCCAGCAGCCCTTCCGCCGGTTACAGAAGCGTTAACGGGTCCACGTCGATCACCAGCGCCGTGGCGCTCCACTTCTTCTCCCGCGCGAACGTCTGGGCCCGCCGCAACAGCTCATTCAGAGCCTTCCGGCCGCCCGCCTTGATCAGGAACTGATACCTGAATTCGTTCTTCAGCCGCGCTACCGGCGCTTCCGCCGGCCCCAGGATCTTGATCTTCTCCGGCGGCGGCGTCAGAAAATGCCCCAGTTCCGTGCTCAGCCGCAGCGCCTGCTCCTGCGCCTCGCTGCGCACCAGGATGTTCGCCATGGCGCTGAACGGCGGATAGTGCATCATGCGCCGGAACTGTAGCTCCTTTTCGTAGAACGACTGGTAATCCTGCGCCGCCGCCATGCGCACCGCGTAGTGATCCGGATTGATCGTCTGCACCAGCACGATGCCCGGCAGGCTGCCGCGGCCGGCGCGCCCCGCCACCTGCGTCAGCAGTTGAAACGTTCGCTCGGCTGCCCGGAAATCGGGCAGCCCCAGGCCCACGTCCGCCGACACCACTCCCACCAGTGTCACGTTCGGAATATCGTGTCCCTTGGCGATCATCTGGGTGCCCACCAGGATGTCGTACGATCCCTCGCGGAAGCCTTGCAGGATGCTTTCGTATTGGCGTTTGGCGGTCGCCGTATCGCGGTCCAGGCGGGCGATGCGCGCCTCCGGAAACTCCCGGTGCAGCTCGTCCTCCACCTTCTCCGACCCCACCCCCAAAAAGTAGATGTGCTCGCTCTGGCACTTCGGGCAGTGCGTCGGCACGCGTTCGGCGTAGTTGCAGTAGTGGCACAACAGGCGTTTGTCGCGCCGGTGAAACGTCAGCGTGACCGAACAGTTGGCGCACTGCACCCGCTCGCCGCACGAGCGGCACGCCACGAAACTGGAAAACCCGCGCCGGTTGAGCAGGATGATGGTCTGTTCGCCGTTGTCCAGGCGCTGCTGGACCGTTTCCAGCAGCCGTCGCGAAAAGGTCGCCTGCTGGCGCGTCTCCAGGAACTCCGTCCGCATATCGATCAGTTCCACCTGCGGCATGGGCCGCGCCTCGATCCGGCCCGGCAGTTCCAGCAGCGCGTATTTGCCGCGCTCCGCGTTGTAGCGGCTCTCCAGGCTGGGCGTCGCTGACCCCAGCACCACGCACGCGCCCGCCGCCTGCGCCCGCACGATGGCCACGTCGCGCCCGTTGTAGCGCGGCGTCTCCTCCTGCTTGTAACTCTGGTCGTGCTCTTCGTCCACCACAATGAGTCCCAGCTTCCGCATGGGCGCGAACACGCCGGACCGCGTGCCCACCACCACCGACGCCGTGCCCGCGCGGATCCGCCGCCACTGGTCCGAACGCTCCGAGTCGCTGAACGCGCTGTGCAGGATCGCCACCCGGTCGCCGAACCGGCTGAAGAACTGTCCGGCCACCGCCGGCGTGAGCGCGATCTCGGGCACCAGCAGCAATGCGCTGCGCCCCTCGGCCAGCGCCGCGTCGATGGCGTTCAAATACACCTCGGTCTTACCCGACCCCGTTACGCCGTGCAACAGAAAGGTGCGGAACTCGTGCGTCGCTATGGCGGCCCGGATCTCCTGGAAAGCCGCCGCCTGCGACGGGTTGAGCAAGTGCGGCGCGCGCACCGCTCCCGCGTGGAGGGCCACCGGCTCCGTCCGTAAGCTCACCAGTTTCTTGCGCGCCAGCGACCGCGCCGCCGGACTCGCGCCGCGCACCGTCTCCTCCAGATCCTTCAGGTTGTGCGAACCCGGATGCAGTTCCAGAAAGGCCAGCAGCTCGCGCTCGGATTTGGGCAGCTTCCCGGAGGGTTTGCCTCCCGCCAGATCGACCCGCAGCCGCTCCGACGGGGCCCGCAGCGGATCCCGCTCCGTCTGCACCTGCTCCGCGATCACAAACCGCTTGCGCTCCAGCGCCCGCAGCGCGTTCCCCGCCAGCGGCAGTTTGCGCTCCAGGTAAGCCGCCGAGAGCGGACGCTGATCCAGCGCGCGCAGGACCTGCACCACCGGATCTTCCGGCGACGAGTCGAACAGCAGTTGCCGCGCGGCGTCGCGTCCCGCGTCGGTGAGCGAATAGATCTTGCCGCGCCGGATGTCGGATGCCAGCGGCAGCATGCCGCGCAGCACTTCCCCCAGCGGCGCGCAATAATAGCCGGCGATCCACTTGCCTAGCGCCAGCAGCTCGGCATCCAGCACCGGCTCGGCGTCGATCAGCCGCAGCACCTCGCGCGTGGCCACCTCCGGCGCGTCATCGTGGCAGCGCAGAGCCACACCCGTGAGTTTGCGGCTCCCGAAAGGTGTCAGCACGCGGCAGCCCGGCTTCACCCGGTGCCGTAGCGTTTCCGGCAGCGCGTACGTGAACGGCTGGTCGAGCGGCACCGGCAGGCTGACGTCGCAATAAAGATACGCGCCTTCAGGCAATCCCCAGCATAACCGAACCGGCTCGCGCGATGAATAGCCCCGCGCGCCGTGCTACATTTCACCCCATGAAGTTTTGCGCCAATCTCTTCGTCCTCGCGCGGGTCTTCACCCTGTCGCATGAAGAGATGCTGAAATACACCGCGCACAACCCCTACGACCGTTTCGCCGATGGCCGGTCCAAGGTCCCCGAATCGATTCTGGTGAAGCAGGCGGTCGGCCGCGCCGACGAAACCCATGTCCACGACGAACGGACGCAGTCCAAGATCAAGACCGGCAAATACAGGTCCACCGAAATCTATCCCACGCCGCGGGATCCCGCGTTGAAGAAAGAATACGAAGAGTATAAAAAGGAGAAGCTGGGCCACCAATGATGAGAATCCCTTCGCTCGCCCTGGCCGCCGGCGCTCTGCTGGCTTCCCATCTCGTCGCCGCGAACTGGCTGTCCTACGGCCACGATCCTCAGCGCACCGCCTGGAGTCCGCAGGAGACCGATATCAACCCAGGCACCGCCAAATCCATGACGCTGATCTGGAAGACGCACCTCGACAATCAACCGCGCGAATTGAACTCGCTCACCGCCCCGGTAAATGTCGAGTGGGTCACCACTGACAAGGGCATGGCCGAGATCGTGATCGTGGGCGGCGCCTCCGACAACCTCTTCGCCCTGGACGCGGATACCGGGAAGCTCCTCTGGAAGAAAACCTTCGAGGCCGAGGGTAAACCTCGCCAGGAGCCCTTCTGGCTCTGCCCCAACGCCCTCAACGACACTCCCCTGATCCGCAAAGACGGGCTGGCCGCCACCGTGTTCGTCATTTCGAGCGATGGCAAGCTGCACGCCCTCAACGCCATCGACGGCGAGGATCGCATGCCGCCGCGGATGTTCGCGCCCCCGTTTTCGAAGAACTGGAGCCTGAACCTGTTCGGCGGTGTGCTCTACACCAATCTCTCCCAGGGCTGCAACGGCGGACGCTCCGGCGTCTACGGCATGGACCTCGGCACGCCCGAGCATCCGGTGAATCACTTCCAGTCGGCTAATGGCGGCGCCGGCATCTGGGGACGCGCCGGCGTGGCCGTCAGCGAGGAAGGCATGGTCTACGCGGAAACCGGCGACGGTTCCTACGACGCCGCCAAAGGCCAGTTTCCCGACACCATATTGCAGCTCTCCGCCAAGGACCTGAAGTTAGTCGATTATTTCACGCCGGCTAATCATAATTACCTGACCCGCAAAGATCTGGACATGGGATCCATGTCGCCGGCTGTCTTCCACCTGGGCAGCCGCGAGATCGTCGCCGCCGGCGGCAAGGAAGGCGTCATCTACCTCCTGGACGCCAAGCACATCGGCGGTCCCGATCACAAAACGCCGCTCTATCGCAGTCCGCTGCTGGCCAACCAGGATGCCGACTTCGCCGGCCGCGGCTTCTGGGGCGCCTTCGCCACCGCCCAGGACGATCGGAAGAACCGCTGGCTCTACGTGCCCGCGCTGGGTCCGCCCGCCGATGACGTGAAGTTCCCCGTTACCAACGGGGGCGCCCCGAATGGCAGCATCATGGCGTTCCGCATCGCTGAAAAGGAGGGCCAGGTGGCCGCCGAGCCGGCCTGGATCTCCCGCGATATGAATCTGCCCGAGCCGCCCATCGTGGCCGGCGGCCTGGTGTTTGCCGTGTCCAACGGCGAGTTCGCCCGGCAGTCCAAGGGCACCGAGGGCGGCCTCTACACCTCCGCCGAACGTATCGCCAAACACGCAGGTCACGCCGTGCTCTATGCCTTCGACATGACCACCGGCAAGGAGTTGTATTCGAGCGGCGACACCATGCCCGGCTGGACGCACTTCAGCGGCATCTCCATCTCCGGCGGCAAGGTGTTCGTCACCACCTGGGACTCGAATGTCTATGCCTTCGGCGTGAAACAGTAGCGACGGACCAACCGGCGTTGGCGCCGCGGACAGTCCGTCCGCCTACTGGCGCCGGTGGCCGCCCAACCGCCGGTAATTGGCCCGGTACTCCGCATCTCCGGGCTGCAGTTGTGCCGCCCGGCGATACTCATCCAGTGCATCCGCGGTTTCGCCTTCGCGTTCGAGCGCCGTGCCGAGCCGGAAATGCGCTACCGCCAGGTACGGCGCTTTTTGGATGGCGATTCGTTCCTCAACGATCTCTCCCTGCAAGTCGCCCATGTGTCCGAGCGCGTCGCCGAGGCCGCTGTGGGCCTCCGCCAAGCCTGGCTTCAACCGGATGGCCTCGCGGTACTCGCGTGTGGCATCCTCCCAGCTATCCTGGCGCGCCAGAACCGAGCCGCGTTCCACGTGCGCCGCGGCCAGACCAGGGTCCAGCCTGAGCGCCTCCTGCTGTTCGCGCAGATCCCCCTCCAGGTCGCCGGCCTGGCCGAGCGCGGTACCCAGCTTATAGTGGTTTTGCGCGATGTCCGGGTGGAGACTGGCCTCCAGACTGTAACGCGTCACGGCGCCCGCCAGTTCACCGGCCCGGGCCCCCCTCTGTCTGGCGGCCCCCGCGGAAGCACCCTGCGCGGCTAGTGCCGTCAAAGCCGCCACGGCCGGCCCTAAACCCGGGCGCAACTGGCCCAGCCGCTGATATTGGGCGGCCGCACCGTCGAAATCGCCTTTCTTCATCAGCTCACTGGCCTGACGCCAGATATCCTTCACCTGCTTATTTGTCGCCGCATCGAAGGGCCCGGCCTTGAGCGCGCCTTGAATATCGTCCGCCAGCTTCGACCCCGGCTCTGTACCGGGATGCGGGATCTCCGGCCTCTCCGCTTTCCGTACCGCCGGCGGTGTTTCTTGCGGCGTGCGCGCCGGGGGAACAGGCGGCCGGGGGGGCGTGGCATTGGGCGCCGGCCGTTGTAAACTGGCCGCGGGCGGCACGCTGGCCGTTGACGTTCTCACCACGGGCTTCCGCCGCGTTCCGAAATGCCGGAGGCTGCCGGCGATCGCTATTGCGATCACCACCAAAGCCAGTAATACCGCCACGCCAAATCGGCGGGATGTATCGCGCGGTGGAACCGCACCCGGAGTTTCCACCGGCGCCGGCCGCGCCGTCGCCACCGTCGGCATTTCGTCGGGCGCCGCAGTGGCCGCGGCGCCCGTCTCGAAAGCGTTAATCAGTGCAATCAGTGCCGCCCCGCTCGCGGGCCGCCGCGCCGGGTCCTTCTCCAGGCATCGCATCACGATGGCGCTAATTCCCTCAGGCAGTTCCGGCCGGACCGTCCGGATCGGCTGCGGCGCCGCATTGACCTGCCCGATCAGCATCTGTACTTCCGACTCCCCTTTGATGGGCAGATCGCCGGTCAACATTTCGTACATCACCACACCCAGCGAGTAAAGATCCGCTCGGCCATCCAGCCCCGCGCTGGTCGGGCCCATTGCCTGTTCCGGCGACATGTAGGCGGGCGTGCCGATCGACGTGCCGGTGCGCGTGAGCGTCGCTCCACCCGCCGCCAGGTGCACTTCTTTAATCTTGGCGATACCGAAATCGAGGACTTTGGCTACCTCTTCGTCCTCGCCGTTACGCGAGGACCGCGTCAGCAGGATGTTCGCCGGTTTGATGTCGCGGTGAATAATCCCCAATTGGTGCGCCGCCTCGAGCGCACCGGCGACCTGTTCGGCAATGCGGCACACGCGCCGCACTGGCAGCGGCGCCTGCCGCTGGATCACATCCTTCAGGCTCTCGCCCTCGATGAACTCCATGACCATGAACGGACGCCCGTCATCCGCCTGGTCGATATCTTCCACCCGCACCGCGTTGGGATGCTGCAGCCTGCGTGTGAGGGCCGCCTCCTGCCCGAAGCGCTTCACGAACGACGGATCGCTCGCCAGTTCGGGCTGGATCACCTTCAACGCGCGGACCTCGTCAAAACCCACGTGCAGGGCCTTGTAGACCGTCGCCATTCCGCCCTGGCCCAGTTTGCCCAGAATGCGATACTTGCCGCGAATCATCGCCCCGTCCGTCCACTCGTTGGCCTCTATCAACAGAGAACCATCATGCGGACAGTGCGTGAACGCGGTAGGAAACGTGGCGTGACAAGTGCTACAACGCTTCATTGTCGCCTGCTCAGGATCTGGTGCCAGTATAGCAGCCGGAATACTCACCGCAGTCAGGCTCCGGGCCATGCGAAATCTCTCGATTCTCGAGCCAATTTCACGGGCGGCCAAGTCGTCGAGTAACTCGACGGGCAAAAACGGACGCCCGAAATGGACGACCGTTGCTTTGACAGACCGGCGTGCATTGCGTACACTTTTACGATCGCTGTCTGTAACTTCGGACTTTTAATCTTTGGATATCCTCTCCGTACTCATACCGAACACGTGCACAATGACGAACGACTGCCCGTTCGCGACTGTCACAAGGGGGAAAAGAGATGAGGGGTGTACGGTTGATCTGCGCGTTTGTTTGTGGGGCCCTGGTGGTGTTGGCAGGCGACTCAACAGACAGGCGGCCGCATGACACGGGCCGCACCATAACAGGGCCCTGTAACTCCCCAGCAGGTACGGCGCCGCAAGGCAACGACATCGCTGCCGCGGATCACGCACTCGATGCCGGCGACCCGCGGCAGGCTGCGGCCGGCTTCGCGCGCGCGCTGGATGCGTGTCTGCAGGCGGGAGTATCCGGGCGGAAACTGGTGCGGCTCCGCGTCGCGTTGGCTACGGCTCTCATGGAATCGGAGGACAATCGGCAGGCGGAGGCGGTCCTCGCGGATGCTCAGAAGCAAGTGGCGCAGCCACCCGACCGCGTGGCGCGCGCCGAACTCTTGAACGCCTGGAGCGCCCTCCACAGCGCACGCGGTCAGTTATCCGCTGCCGAGGCGGAATTGAAAGAAGCCTGGCAAATCACCGCGCCGTCAGAGGGCAGGCAGGATCTCCGGCCGACGATATTGCACAACTTGGCCGCCGTTGAAATGCGGACGAGGCGTTATCCCGAAGCTCTGGACCACGAGGAGCAAGCCCTTCGTCTGCTGGAGAGCGATCCGAGTCCGGACCGGCGTAAGCTGATGCGTGCGTGGGCAAGCCTGGCGTCCCTGTATTACATGATGGGCCGGCCCCAGGAAGCCAGGTCCAGCATGGAAAGGGCGCTCGGGTGTGCCGAGAAGATCTATGGTCCCCGGAGCGCCATTCTGGCCGATCTGCTCGATAGCGATGCGATCATTCTTGACCATCTGAAAGCGAAGAAACAGGCAAAATACGAGAGGACTCGCGCCAGGCAGATTCGCGGCGCGGTCGCGCATCCGGCCGATGACCGCCCTACGTGGAACGTTCACGAAATCTCCGAGGGTCCTGTTTACCTTCGCTCCAAGTATTAAACGAAAGATCGGTCGCAACGGGGCACGCAGCCAGGCACGGTTGACATCTGCTGGCATTAGCCCTATACTAAGACATCTTAGTGAGATGGCTCGGTATGCCTAAGAACGATGCCTTGCAAGGTTCTCTCCCGCTGCTGGTTCTGAAGATACTGGACCGGCGCGGTCCGCTGCACGGGTACGGCATCACGGCGCACATCGAGTCGATCTCCGATCACTTGCGGGTGGAAGAGGGATCTCTTTATCCCGCGCTGCATCGGATGGAGGAAGCGGGCTGGATTCAGGCCCGCTGGGTGACCACGGAAAACAAGCGCCGGGCACGGGTCTACGACCTGACTGCGGCCGGCCGGAAACAGCTCGGCGACCAGGAACGCCAGTGGACTGCCGTCACGGCCGCTGTGGGCCGCGTACTGAAAGAAGCTTGAGGGGGCGTTATGTCATGGATCTCGCGGGTCGTGAATGCGTTTCGTCCACGCCGGGTCGATGCCGATTTGGAGGAGGAACTGCGCCTCCATGCGGAGCAACGTGCCGGCGACCTGATCCGGGAGGGTGTTCCCCGGGATGAAGCGGAACGGTTGGCCGAGCGGCGGCTCGGCAGTCGGCTCCGGATACGCGAGTCGAGCCATGATGTGAAATCCGCCGTGTGGTTGGAATCGCTCCTGCGAGACTTCCGGTTTGGTCTGCACATGCTCCTGCGCGACCGGACCTCCAGCGTGGCGGCCATCGCGTCTCTGGCGCTGGCTCTCGGCGCCTGCACGACGGCTTTCGCCCTGATCGATGCCCTGATTCTGCGGCCGCTCCCGGTGCCCGCGCCGCATAGACTGATCGACATCGTCCACGTGATGCCTGCGTTCTTCAGCCCGGCAAACACACCGCAAGAATCGGGATACTTCACCTATCCGGAATTCGAGCTATTTCGCCAGGTTGCGGGCAGGCATGCGGATCTGTTCGCCGATGGCGGACTGCGACCGGTATCGGTCGATGACTCCGGGGGCGCGGGCGGGAGCGTTTTCGCAGAATTGATCTCGGGACGCGGCTTCCAGATTCTGGGTGTTCAGCCCGCGCTGGGAAGGCTGATCCAGCCCGCGGACGATTCGCCGGAAGGGCACTCGGTGGCCGTGCTGAGCTACCCGTTTTGGAGGCAGAGATTCGGCGGCGACCCGGGAGCACTCGGGCACTGGGTGATGATGGGCCACAAGCGTTTTCAGATCGTGGGCGTAGCCGCTCCTTCGTTTAGCGGATTGCAGCCCGGGAACCTGACGGATCTCTGGCTGCCCCTATCAACCGCGGAGGACGCGCAGGTTCTCGCCCATCCCGAAAACTTGGGGGTCAGCATCTGGGGCCGTCTGCATCCGGATGCCACAGCTTCCCAGCTTCGCGGCCCCTTGCAGGCTGCGCTTACGAATTGGAGGCGCGAGCGCGCGCGTATCGATCCGCCGCGCAACCTGCACGGCGATCAACTGCGGCAGTTTACGGACGCACCGATGCACGTACGCGACGCGGCGCGCGGCGGCGACTCGCTCTTTCGCGTGCAGTTCCGGCGGCCGCTGGGAATTCTGGCACTCATCTGCGGGCTGCTGCTGCTGGTCGCCTGTTCGAACGTTACGAACTTGATGCTGGCGCGCGCTTCGGCGCGGCGGACGGAAATGGCCATCCGCATGTCTTTGGGTGCGGGTCGCGGGCGGCTCATCCAGCAGATGCTGATCGAGAGCGGACAACTGGCTGCATCGGCCGCGGCGCTGGCGATCCTGTTTGCCGTCTGGGCCGCTCCGGTAATCGTGGCCCGGCTGGGGACTACCGAATACCCGGCGTGGTTGGACGTGGCCGGTGATTCACGGACCTTCGCTTTTGCCGCAGGGCTGAGCCTGGTATCGGCGCTGATCGTGGGGACGCTACCGGCATTGCGAGCGTCGTCGGCGCCGGACGCCACCTTGAGAGCCGGTGGAGTGCAGCGGACCGGCGGCGTCGGACCACTGCGCTGGCTGCTGGCTGCCCAGGTCGGCTTCAGCGTGTCGGTGGTCTTTCTGTCCGGATTGCTTCTGTTATCCTTTCGCAAGCTGATCACCGTGGATCTGGGCTTTTCGCCGCGGAACGTGGTTTTGTTCGATCTCGCCGCGCGCGACCCGGCCAGCCACCGGCCCATTTCCGGCAGCCGGTTGCTCCAAGCGATCCGCCATCTTCCGGCTGTGGAATCTGCCAGCCTGTCGCAGCAACGGCCGATGGGCGGCGATATGGTGTGGATCATGGAGCCGGTGATCCGGTTCCCGGGACGGGCAAAAGAGACGGTACGTCCCGTGGAAGTACCCGTTTCGGCGGGATTCTGCGGTGCGTTGGGAATCCGATGGATCGCCGGGCAGGACTTCCAGCCGGAGGAGATCGCACCCACGTCCGCTGCGGTAATCGTGAACCAGGCGTTTGTCGACAAATTCTTAGCCGGGGGAAATCCGCTCGGCCAGACGTTCGAGAAGTTCGGCGACGAGCCCGATCCCATCCGCCAGCAGATCATTGGGGTGGTGGCGAATGCCCGTTATAACAATGTGCGGGAAACGGAGGGACCGGTGATCTACTCGCCCCTGCGCAATATCGCCGGGGCGACGTTGAACGTGCGCACCGCCTCGCGGCCCGCGTCACTGATCCCCTGGCTGCGCAAAAGTATCGAAGCCGCCGCCCCGGAGGTCCGGGTCGACGGAAGCATCCTGCTTTCCTCGCAAATCGATAACACCATGATCCGCGAGCGGCTGCTGGCGCTGCTGGCCGGATTCTTCTCGGCGGTGGCGCTGCTGCTTGCCGCGGTGGGAATTTACGGCGTCATGAATTACGGCGTCGTGCGGCGGACCCGCGAAATCGGAATCCGCGTCGCCCTCGGGGCGCCGGGTTCCGCGGTAGTGCGGCTGATCGTCTCGGGCGCGTCAGCACCCCTGTTGGCGGGCATCGCTTTCGGAATTGCTGGCGGCCTTGGTATGGCGCGCTACCTGGCGGCACAGTTATTCGGGGTCCAGCCGACTGACTTCTGGAGCCTGGCCGCGCCGCTCGCATCCATTGTGATGGCCGGCGCGGCTGGTGTGCTGCCGCCGGCCTGGCGTGCAGCGGCAGCGGACCCGCTGATCGCCTTGCGTCACGAATAGCCGTGGGCCGATTCAACCAGTTACGGCGTCGAATTGACCAGCGCGGAAACAGTGTTGGAGCCCGCCTTCGCCGCCACCAAGTCGCAGGCGCCAGCCGCGCCGTTTTCACCGGCCGTCAAAATGCAGCCTGCCGTCTCCACTGACGTCCCCCGCCGCCAGACTGGTGACGCGCGATCAGTTCATTCGCGGTTGGACCGCCTGTCGCAGCCTGGAATCTACCCGCCTTGAACTCTCCACCGCCGTCTGCTACACCGATGCTTGGAAAGGTCAGGAAGCAATGCGACGCTTCGGACATCAATTGGACGACCTGCAGGCCCGGCTGCTGGAAATGGGTGAACTGGTGGAAACAGCCATTCATGACGGCGTCGGCGCGCTGCTGCAAGGAGATGAGGCGCTCGCCCGCAGGGCAATCGAAATCGAAGTGCGCATCGATCGCATGGAACTAGCCATCGACGATTTCGCCGCCACCCTGTTCGCGCTAAATCAGCCAACCGCCTGCGACATGCGCCGGCTCGCCGCGACAATCAAGATCAACAACGATCTGGAGCGCATGAGCGACCTCGCCGCGCACATCGCCGAGCGTGCCCTATCCGTAATTCCGAAAGGCCCGCTGCCGTTCCTGGATATTCCACGGCTGGCGCAGATGACCGCGGCCATGGTTCACGACAGCCTGGATGCGCTGGTGCGGCACGACGCTGAGTTGGCCCGGCATGTGGTGCTCGCCGACGATGAAGTCGACCAACTCCGGGATACCCTGTATAGAGACCTGATCGGCTCCATGCAGCAGAACGCGGCGACCGTTTCCTGGGCCATCCACCTACTCTTCATCGTTTGGCACCTGGAACGAATTGCCGACCACGCCAACAACATCGGCGAAGATGTCCTGTACTACTTGCAGGGCGTGGATGTGCGCCACCATGCTTCCGTAAGCTGAGCCCGGATCAGCGCGCGCCCGTCACCAGGCGAATGATCTCGTAGCACAACCAAGCCACTAGCGCGGAGGCCGGAATCGTCAGAATCCAGGCCCAGACAATGTTAGTGGCCAAGCCCCAACGCACGGCTTTGAGCCGCTGGACCGAGCCCACTCCCGCGATGGCGCCGGCAATCACGTGCGTGGTGGAAACAGGCTGGTTCACCGTGGTGGCCACCAGGATCGAAATCGCCGCGCCCGTTTCAGCACAGAAGCCGCCGCGAGGCTTGAGCTTCGTCAGCCGGGTACCCATCGTGCGGACGATGCGCCATCCGCCGCTCATGGTGCCCAGGGCGATGGCGGCATGGGCGGACAAGATCACCCATAAGGGTACTCTAAAGGTCGCGAGGTAGCCGGACGTCACCAGGACGCTGGTGATGATCCCCATGGTTTTCTGTGCGTCATTGCGTCCATGCTCGAAGCTGAAGAAAGCGGCCGATACTAATTGCAGTCTGCGGAAGTACACGTCCATGTTGCGCGGGCTGGAGCGGCGGAATACCCAGTGGACCGCGATCATTAAGCCCCAGGCCAGCGCCATTCCCAGCAGAGGCGCCACAAAGATGGAGATGATCGTTTTGGTCCAACCGGCCCATAAAACGGCGTCAAACATGTGGCGCACGCTTCGCAGATGCGCCACGCGCGCGATAGCCGCGCCGGAATACCCGCCCATCAGCGCGTGCGATGAACTGGTGGGCAATCCCCAATACCAGGTCAGCAGGTCCCAGGCGATGGCGCCCAATACACCGCCCAGGATGACGTAAGGCGTCACGATTCGCAGGTCCACCATCCCCTTGCCCACGGTCTGCGCCACGCCGGTCCCGAAAACGAAGGCGGCTACAAAATTAAAGAACGCCGCCCAGATCACGGCCTGGCCCGGCGACAGCACGCGTGTAGAAACCACCGTGGCTATGGAATTGGCCGCGTCGTGAAATCCGTTGATGAAGTCGAACGCCAGCGAGATCGCGATAATGGTTATGGCCAACAGCAGGACGGGACTCATCTCAACTGTTTTTGATCACTACGGCCTGCAGTACGTCAGCCACATCCTCGCAGCGGTCGGTGGTGGCTTCCAGGAATTCGTATACCTCTTTCAGTTTCATCAATGCGATGGGATCTTTTTCCCTGTCGAAGAGTTCGGAGATCGCGTGCCGTACGACGCCATCGGCCACGTCCTCCAGGCGGTTGATCTCGATGCAATGCTCCGTTACCTGTTGCTTGTCGTTGAGGGCCTGAAAGCACTTCTGCAGGCTGACCGCACAATCGCAGATAAGCGCGCACAGTTGCACCATGTCCGGAGGGATGGGATTCAAGCGATACGCGAACATGCGATGTACGGCATCTTCAATGCCGTCCAGCACGTCGTCCAGGCGGGATGCCAGAGCGTGGATGTCTTCCGGATCGAGCGGTGTAATGAATGTCTGATTCAGGCGGGTGAAGGTGTCGTGGATGATCTCGTCGCCCTTGGCTTCCAGGCTCCGGATCTCCTCGCTTCCGCGCGCCATTGAGGAGTTGCCATTGCGCGCCGACTCGAGCAGCAGCCGGGAGGCTTCCACGATCAGTTTCACTTGGTTTACAAAGAGCGCGAAGAATTCTTCTTCGCGCGGCAGGAGTCTCAGCAGACCGCGCTTCTTGTGGACCATTAGAGAAATCGCAACGATTCGAAAGTCAATTATAAACGGATGCGTACATCCTATGAGATCGCGGCGATCCCGGTCAGCGCGCCCGGTTGACCGGCCATGATTTCGCGCACGCCGGGAATCGCCTGCGCTTGGCGCTGGTTCGATGGCTAACCTGCGGAGCGCTCTGATTATTGGTGCCTCAGGGCGGCCATTGGATCGACTCGCATGGCACGGCGCGCGGGGATGTAACAGGCGGCCACGGCCACGCCCAGAAGAATGAGGGCCACCACGCCAAACGTCAGCGGATCGGTTGCCGAGATGCCATAGAGCAGGCTGGCGATCAACCGCGTGAACAGCAATGCGCAGAGGATGCCGATGCCCAGGCCAACTACGGCAAGCTTCGCGCCTTGGCCCAGAATCAGCCGCAAAACATCGGGCTGCCTGGCCCCGAGGGCCATGCGTATCCCGATCTCCTGCGTACGCTGCGAGGCCGAATACGAAATCACGCCGAAGATTCCGACCGCGGCGAGCACTAGAGCCATTACGCTGAACGAACCCAGCAGAAAAGTGCGAAATCGTTCCCGCGAGATGGATTGGCCGAGCGCATCCGGAAAGGATCTGACATCCGTCACGGGAAGGTTCCTGTCGATGGCGCGAACCGCCTGGCGAATGGCGGCGGCCACGCTCGACGTGTTCAACGAGCTTCTGACCACGATCTCTCCGCCATAAAGAGGCGCTTGTGCGAAGGGTACGTACATCATCGGGCCGGGTTTTTGGCTGAGCGCCACATCCCGCACGTCGCCGACGATGCCGACGATTTCGCGTGCGACATTGCTGTTGGGCGGGAATCCGAATCTCATTTGCCTTCCGATCGGATCCTCGTCCGCAAAGTAACGGCGCGCCAGCGTTTCGCTGATGATCGCTACGTTGGGATTGGATGGCGAGTCCTGGTCCGAGAAGAACCGGCCGCGCAGCAGCGGAATTCGCATCACCCGAAAATAATCCGGACTCACGGTGGCGTAATCGGCCGTCGTAGATTTCCCGGGAGGGGGCGGCGGATTCCCCACGATGGTGAATGCGAAAGTGGCTTGCCCTTGCTGGTCCTCCGGCAGCGGAGCCGCCAGAGCGGAATTCTCAAAACCAGGCTGCGCGTGGATACGCGCCAGCAACTCGTTGCAGAACGCCGTCCATTGCCGCGGCGTCGAGTATTGAAATTGCGGAAGCGAAACCTCGGCTTCCGTAACATGATTCGGATCGAAGCCCGGATGGGCCGACGTGACCAGCGCAAAGCTGCGGATCAGGAGGCCCCCTGCAACCAGCAGTACCATGGCCAGGGAAATCTCCGCGATCGCCAGAAAACTCCGTAACCGCTGCCCGCCGCGCCGGCCGGTGCGCTCGCCGCCCTCTTTGAGGTTCGTCTGCAGGTTGGAAGGAGTGGAGAGGAGCGCGGGGGCCAGCCCGAACGCCAGTGCCGCGGCCAGCGACAACCCTAGCGCGAACCCCAGGACCGGGCTGGAAACATGAATCGCACTGATCCGGACTATCTCTGCCGGCAGGAAACGCTGGAGGCTCCAGACCGCGTATACCGCCAAAAGCACACCGGTAACCCCACCGAGTAACCCCAGCAGCGCGCTCTCGGTCAGCAGTTGCCGGACAATGCGGGCATGCGACGCCCCCAGCGCGATGCGGACGGCAATCTCCCTCGCGCGCGAAGTGGCCTGAGACAGAAGCAGGTTCGCAATATTGGCGCAGGCCATCAGCAGGAGCAGGCCGACCGCGCCCAGCAAAATAAGCAGCGCGGGTTTCAAGTTGCTAACCACTGCCTCACGGTAGGGCTGAATCCGGATCGTGAATCCGGAGTCTTCCGCGGGAAACTCCTGCGCGAGCCGTACGCCGAGGGTGTCCATCTCGCTCTGAGCTTTCGCCAGGGAAACGTCCGGCTTGAGCCGGCCGATCAAGCCCAACAGGCGCACGCCGGGCCGCGACGTCAGAGGTCCGAAGAGCGGGTCCTGCAGAACTGAAACCCACACGTCCTGCCGGGGGGCGCCGTCGGGATAACGAAAGCTCGCCGGCAGGATTCCGACCACCGTGAATGCGCGCATGTCCAGTTCGATCGATTGGCCCACGAGGCCCGGATTGGAGCCGAAGCGGCTACGCCAGAGATTCTCGCTGATAACGGCCACTGCCGCCGCGCCTGGTTTGCCGTCCGCGGGCAGCAACGTGCGGCCCGCCAGAGGCCTTACCTTCAGCAGAGTAAATAGCTCTGGTGTCACATCCGCGGTATTCACGGTGGATGGTTCGCCGTTACCGGTCAATGTGAGCTGATGAAATGTATTGCCCGCGATCTCGCTGAACACTTGGTTCTGGTCGCGGCACTTGCGGAAGTCCCTGTAAGAGATACCGGACAGCGCGTCCGGCCGTTTCAGGGGCACATTGAACATCAGTACGAGTTGATCGGGATCGGGATACGGAAAAGACCGCAATAGCACCGTATGCACAATGCTGAAAATCGCGGTGTTGGCGCCGATGCCCAGGGCCAGAGTCAATATGGCGACGGCGGTGAAACCGGACGACTCGCGCAACACCCGAACCCCGTGGCGTAAGTCCTGGACGGCATCTTGAATCCAGCTCACGCGGCGGGCTTCGCGGCACTGGTCTTTGATTTGGTTGACCGGCCCAAATTCCCGCAAAGCCGTGGCCCGGGCTTCAGCCTCCGTCACACCCGCCGCCAAGGCTTCATTCGTGAGTTGCTGGATATGGATCTCAATCTCGGATTCGAGTTCCGCATCGGCACGGGACCGATGGAACAACGAATGGACACGCCGTTTGATAATCCGAATCGTCCGCATAAGTCTCCCGGTTCAGGCGTTTTGGATAAGAAGGTGGACGGCGGAAGAGAGGCGGTTCCAACTCTTGAGTTCGCGCTCCAGTTGTTTCCGGCCTTCCGCGGTCAGGGCATAGACCTTCGCCGGACGCCCCAGATCCGACTCCTCCCAGTCCGCGCGGATCCAGCCCTGATTTTCGAGCCGGTGCAGCGCCGGATACAGGGATCCCTGGCCCACGGACAGCGTGTCGCCCGATAGCGTTTGTATCCGCTTCGCGATACCCCAACCATGCAGGGGCTTACGGGCGACGGTCTTGAGAATCAATAAATCGAGTGTTCCTTGCAGCAAGTCCGATGGTTTGGGCATAGGCGGTCGATACCATGATTATCGACAATATACCTCGACTATCGACAAGGAGTCAAGCGGCAGTCCTCCGCCCGCGCAGGGCGTGCTTGGAGGGTGGATCAATAGGTTACGAGGCTTGATCGTGGAAGATTCTCAGGACCAGTTCCAGGTCTGAGCGGAACAACTGTTGCTGCGCTGGCAGAGCCCCGCGGGGGATCAACTGCAGATAGGGAACCTCCTGCATCCACTTTCGTAATGGCTGCCCCTGGTCGGGAAGAAGCTTCCAGAGGTACTCGGCCAGGTCCGCCGCCTGTTCCTCCAGGCTGAGGCACAGCCAGGCATTGAACACCTCCTGGTGAGCCTTCAGCAGCACTTCGTCAGTCTCGCGGGCTTCCGGGGTTCCGGGTTCGTCACCGTGCGTGTACAAGCCGGTGCCGGCGTCACGAAAGGAGGCGACGTAGCTCAACCGGCCGAAAACCGACGGGATCTTGGATACGGCGGCCCTTACGAGTTCACTATATGGCAGGTCTCCCGAGGTCATCTGGCCCTCAACGGGCAGCCTGCGGCGTGCACTGCTGCTATTCCGATACGTCTGCACATCTTCACTCCAGGATCAGCGGGCGCCGAGACGCCCAAAGATCATATGAATTGATTGTGGTACAGGCTCCTGGAATACGCCATCCGTAATTATTCGGAGTTCCGGGTTCGCGAATACGCAGTGCGGGCCTTCTCGAATACACGCCGTTTGCAGGTTTCAGCGGTATGGGCCCCCGTAAATTTACGGATACCGCGCGCACGCCCAGGAGAGTTAAGAATTTGGAATGGCTGCTCTGCCCACCTTGCCATCAGGTGAAGACCGGAACGACTCCCGGCGATACCGGCTGGTGGTGGCCGACGATCACCAGGAAGTCCTGGAGGAGATCCGCGCTTTGCTGATTCCTGATTTCGAGCTCGTGGGCACGGTAAAGGACGGCGAAGAGCTGGTTGCGGCCGCGGCTAAGTTGCGGCCGGATGCTGTTGTTTGCGACATCTGGATGCCCGGGCCGAACGGAATCGAGTGTGGGGCGGAGATCCTACGAAACGGCTATTGCCACGCGGTCGTGGTGCTGACCATGTGCAGCGATGCGCCCGTGGTCCGGCACGCCTTGCGGCAGGGTATACAAGGCTATGTCTTGAAGGAGGACGCCGGCAACGAACTTATACCGGCGGTCCGTGCCGTGCTGGCCGGTGGCCGGTACCTTTCGTCCGGAGTGCTGGACAAAGGGCAGAGTGACACCCGATTATAATTTCTACGTAAATAACGGCCGGCCTCAAATTGCCTCGCTATAATCTTTCTATACAACCGTGGGTGAAGGCTATGCCCAGGACTAGCGTGTTACTGGCCGACGACCATGCGGTCGTCGCGGAAGGCTTGCAGGCCCTGTTGAAAGACACTTTCGACCTGGTCGGAGTGGTGCACGACGGGCGAGCCCTGCTCGAAGCCGCGGAGACACTGCGGCCCGACGTGATCGTGACCGACGTCTCCATGCCGCTCATGAACGGCCTGGAAGCCATCCGCCAGATCCGGGCGCGGCGGCCGGATGCCAAAGTGATCGTCCTCACCATGCACCGCGACACCCACCTGGCCGCGGAGGCATTTCGCGCCGGTGTTTCCGGCTATCTCCTCAAAGTCTCACCCGGTGAGGAACTCATCAACGCGATCCAGGAGGTCGCGCGCGGAAGATCCTACGTGACCACGCTGCTAGCCAAGGACCTGATCACCCTCCTGATCGAGGCTGGCGGGAATCCCCGCGAGGATGGCGGCGTCCTGACGCCGCGCCAGCGCGAGGTCCTGCAATTGGTGGCGGAAGGGCGCACCATGAAGGAAGTCGCCGCCATTCTGCATATCTCGCCGCGCACCGCCGAATCTCACAAATACGAGATCATGCAAGCATTGGGTGTGCAGACCACCGCAGAACTTGTGCAATACGCCATACGGCTGAAACTGATCGGAGAGTGACACCCTTGCGCCTGGGCCGGAAGAACGAAGCAGCACCGGGCTCTTCCGCCGGCAGCGACGTGCTCGGGCGGCTGCGGCGGATTCTGATCGTCTCGCTGGCCTTCCTGTGCCTGGCGCTGGTCGCGGCCGTGTGGTGGTACTACAAGGTGCAAAAGAACGAGACCGAGGCGGCGGCCTTGCGCGAGACGTTTGCGGTGGCCGCGGGCAAGGCCACGCAGGTGTCCGCATGGCGCCGCGAGCGAATCGGCGATGGGCAGGTGGTGATGTCACTGCCCGTGATGCGGACTGCGCGGCGCGCCCTGTCGTCGCGGGCCGTCGCTGAGGGCGATCGGGTGGAGATCCTGGACCTGATGCGCCGGCTGTCCGCGACGTTCCAGTACACGGACGTAACTCTAGCCGACCTGGACGGCAACGCGCGGGTGAGGCTGCACGAGGATCGCCCCGGCAGCGAAGAGTTTGATCAGGGCGCCCGCCGCAAGCTGGTGCGCCGGGCAGACCGGATCAACGACGTGGTTCTCTCGGATCTCACCGTGGAAACGCGCGCGCGGAAGCCGCTCATGTGTCTCACCGTTCCGGTGCATGGTTTGGGCGCCTTCATTCTGGATATCGATCCGTCGCTGTTTCTGTATCCCCACGTGGAGGCTTGGCCGGGTTCCAGCCGGACGGCCGAGTGCGAGTTGCTGCGCCTGGAGGGCAGCGAGGCTGTATCCCTCACCGGTGCGCGTCATCCGGGAGCGGCGAGCTTTTCCCGCCGGCCAAGAGTTCTGAAGCTACCGCCGGATGCGGTCCTGGAATCCGGGTGGTCGCTCAAGGGCGCGGATTATCGCGGCATTCCGTCGGTGGGCACCTTTCGCCGGATACCCGACTCGCCCTGGCTGTTGATCTGCAAGATGCAGATCGCAGAGGTGGACGCACCCATGCGGCGTCTGGGCTGGGAGATGGCGCTGATTACCCTGCTGATCGGGCTGGTCAGTGGCGCCGGCGCCTTACTCATTTGGAAGGGTCAACAGGCCCGGATCCACCGCGATCGGGAAGCCCGGTTTTACGCGGTGGCCAACGATACGCCCGCGTACCTCTGGATGGCCGGGTCCGGCGAAGAGGATTTCTTCATCAACCAGCCTTTGCAGGAATTCCTGGGTACCGACCGGCAGAGCCTGTCCGCTTCCTGGACCGATTATCTGCATCCGGACGACGCCAGCCGCGTGCGCGCGACCTATCTGCAGGCCTTGGCGGAAGCGCGCGGATACACCGACGAATTCAGGGTCCGCCGTTTCGACGGCGCATATCGAACGGTATCCGCGGAGGTCGTCCCGCGATTTTCACCCACGGGCCAGTTTCTGGGCTACGCGGGCGCCATGGTGGACATCACCGGCCGGCGGCGGGCCGAAGAACAATTGCAGGAGGCCAATGCCAAACTGCAATCCGAGCTGCTGGAGCGGATTCACAAAGAACGGGAGATCCAGACTCTGAGCGCGCGGCTGATGGGCGCACGCGAGGACGAGCGCAAACGCCTGGCGCGCGAGCTGCACGACGACCTCAACCAACAGATTGCGGCGGTGAGTATCGCGGTAGGCAATCTGAAGCGGCACATCCTGCCGGACCAGGCGGAAGCGCGCGATCAGAGTGACCGGATTCATCAGAAACTGGTGCAACTGGCCGATAGTGTCCGCCGCATGTCACACGAGCTGCATCCGGCGATCCTGGAGTACCAGGGTGTCCCCGCCGCGCTGCGGGCATTTTGCAACGAATTCGGGACGCTCACCCGCATTCATGTGTTCTTCCACGCGGACGGCGCCGTCGAAGACATTCCACCGGCTACCGCCCTGTGTGTCTTTCGCATCACCCAGGAAGCCTTGCAGAACGTGGCCAAGCATTCCGGCGCCGGTGCGGCGCAAGTGGAACTTCGTGCGGCGGAGGGATTCCTGTGGCTTACGGTCTCCGATAGGGGCGCCGGCATGGATACGGCCAGCGCGGAGACCAGGCCCGGTCTGGGTCTGCTGAGTATCAAAGAGCGGGCGCGGCTCGTGGGAGGCAGCGTCGAGATTCGAAGCGCGCCGGGTCAAGGCACCACCGTTACGGTGAAGATTCCCTTCGCGGCCAGGCAGTCGGCGGCAGGCGTCCCTTGAGGCCCGCCATAGCAAGGACGATGAGAGGGCTGTAAGGTGTTTCTTATCAGCGGGCGGCCTGAACCTGCTCACGGATGCGCCAGCCGGTGATGCGGGAAATTGTCGCCTTCCAGATCGACCTTGGCGGCCAGCAGATTGAGCAGGTCCTTGAGCGAGATCACGCCCACCAGACGGTCTCCCTCGGTGACCATCAGCCGGCTCAGGCCGGACGAGCTCATTTTGGAAAGCGCCTTCATGGCGTCGGCATCCGGCGCCACGGTGTTGTCGGGCGAACAGGGGCGAAGCACTTCCTGCACGCTATGCTGATTCCACTCGTCGCGCGGCAGGGCTTTCACCTGGTTGGTAGTAACACATCCTGCCAGTCTATCGGCGGCGTTCAGCACCGGGAACATCTTGTGGTGGTAGCGGTAGACGTAATCTTCCACCAGGTCCTGCAGCGAGATGTTGGAGGGCACCGCGATCGGGTGCGGGTTCATGAAGCGGCGGACGGGCTCCCCTTCCAGAGCCATGCGGGTCACCAGCTGCTGGTAGGACGACTGGGCGGCGCCGCGTACGAACATACCGATCAGGAAGTACCACATGGCGCCGATGAAATCGCCTTCGATCCATTGCCAGACGGCGAAAAGCATGAGCGCGATGCCGAACCCTCCGCCGATGGCGGCGGCGGTCCGAGTAGCCCTGCGCAGATCGCCTTTCCAGTGCCAGAGGGCGGAGCGCAGGACGCGGCCGCCATCCAAAGGGAAGGCAGGGATCAGGTTGAACGCGGCCAGAATGATGTTGATGAATCCGAGATAGCCGAGCACTCCGGTCACCGTGACGGGCCAGACACCGCGGGTGGCCAGGTACACCAGATAGAACGCCGCTCCGAGGAGCACGCTGGCGATAGGGCCGGCAATGGCCATCAGGAATTCGGTGCCCGCGTTGGGGGGTTCGCCGCCCATTTCCGCAACGCCGCCGAAGATGAAGAGGGTAATGCCCTTCATCGGCAGGCCGTGGCCGCGGGCCACCAGCGAATGGGAAAACTCATGTACCACGATGGAGGCGAACAGGCCGATGGCGCTGGCAATGCCCATCATCCAGTAGTCGCCGGTGGTCAGGCCCCGGTAATGGGCGGGAAAGTACGACAGGGCCAGTGTCCAGGCAATGAGCACGGCGATGATGAGCCAGCTAGCATCCACCCGCACCGCAAATCCGAACAAATTGAAGAGCGTAACGCGACGCCCAAACACAGTTTTTACTCCTCGCTTTCGATTTCTACGGTGCACGTCAACTACCGCCGTGTCACCAAATACAAGAGTGGCCGATGTTACAATAGCGTCCAAATGGCGGCGCGCCTCGAACCATCTCCCGGAGCGCACAGCCCGACTCTCGTGGACCTGCGCCAATTAGGCAGTGAAGATCTGAATCCGATGCTGGACGAGGAGATCGCGGCCTGGCGGGATCTGCTGGACTGGGACTTCCATAAGTCGGCCGACCTGGTGCGGCGGTTCGTGGATATGCGGTCCCTGAACGGCTACGCCCTGGTGGAAGACGGGGAGGCGGCGGGCTACGCCTACTACGTGCAGGAGGACCATAAAGGTCTGATCGGCGATCTGTTCGTGCGCGCGGCCCGGCGCAGCGCGGAGAACGAGAACCTGCTGCTCGAATCGGTGCTGGGAGCTTTGACTTCGGCGCCGCACGTGGCGCGAATCGAGTCGCAATTGATGATGACGCGTCCGCCTCCCCTGGCGGAGATGCCCTTAGCCCGGCATCTGCGCGGCTTCGAACGCAACTTCATGATGCTGGACCTGGAGCGGGCGGCGCTGGGGCCGTCGCGGCGCGTGCCAGGGGGCAACCGGGTGTATTTGGAGAGGTGGTCGGACCACTTTCATGAGCCGACCGCGCAACTCATCGCGGCAGCGTATGAAGGCCACGTAGACAGCCAGATCAACGACCAGTACCGCTCGATCGGCGGCGCGCGGCGGTTCCTGTTCAACATTGTGGAATACCCGGGCTGCGGGACGTTCTTCAAGCCGGCTTCGCTGGCGGCGTTCGAGCGGATCAGCGGACGGATCTGCGGCGTGTGCCTGGCCAGCCTGGTGATGCCATATTGCGGCCACATCACCCAGATCTGCACGGCGCCGGGGGTGCGCGGCGCGGGCGTGGGTTACGAGATGCTGCGGCAGTCGCTCGAATTGCTGCGGCAGGCGGGCTGCCGGAAGACCAGCCTGACGGTGACCGCCTGCAACCGGGAGGCAATCCGGCTTTACGAACAGGTCGGGTTCGAGACGATCCGCAAATTCTTTGCGTACGTTTGGGAAGGGTTCTGAGAGCGTATGCTCGACTGGCTCTTCTCCGATCCGCTGCCTGCCGGTTCGCCGGCGCCCGATTTCACGCTCTCCAAACCGGACGGCCGGTTAGTGACTCTATCCAAGCTGCGCGGCAAGAACGTGGTGTTGGTGTTCTATCCCGGCGATGACACGCCCACGTGCCGGAAGCAACTATGCGAGTTCCGCGACCAGTGGGAGGCGGCGCGCGAACGCAACGTGCAGGTCTTCGGCGTGAACCCGGCCGGCTCCGGCAGCCATCAGCGGTTTCAGGAGAAGTATCGATTCCCGTTTCCGCTGCTGGTGGATACCGGGCAAAAGGTCGCCGGGCTGTATCGCGCTAACGGCCTGTTCGTCAAGCGCACGGTCTACCTGATCGACCCCAAGGGGACCATTCGCTACGCCAGGCGTGGCAAGCCCGATCCCGGCGAAGTACTGGCCGCGGCCCAATAACAGGACTGCTGGTACCACGCTTTCCCACATTTGTAGCGGAAATCTGATGCGTTTCGCACCTCTCCTGCGCTACTGTATGTGGGGCAATACATCACCGCAGGGGACTTGGGTCACATGCCAACAGGATTCCGCCGTCTTACGATTCTCTTATTGTTGCCGGTCATCGGTCCGGCCGTCTTCGCGCAGTGCACCGGCAACCCGATTCCGGGAAGGTTTTTCGAATACTACATCGTGGCGCAAACCGGGAGTTGCAACGGCAACAACTTTACGTCGCTGGGCAGTTATCCGGCGATCAACGATCTGGGCCAGGTGGGATTCGTGGCGCAGACGTCCGCGCTGCCGGGCAGCGCCCTGTTCCTCGGAGACGGGCACAACCATCCGGCGGCCACACCGATCAATCCGGGCGAGATCGGCAGCAGCGAAATCTATGACCCCGCGGTGCAAGTCGGCTCCACCTATCCGGGGGCGGCTTTCTTTGTTTCCAAGGACAGCATTACGACCACGAGTCCGGCCACCACTTCGATCCGGGTCTGGAATACCGCGACCCCGGATTCGTTCCGGTACGCCGGGCGCGGCGGCAACGGCCAGACTTACGGCGCGGTATTCCCGTATCCGAGCGTGAACAAAAAGGGAGACGCGGCTTTCATCGCGCTGGACTCCAGGAATCCGCAGCTCAAGTACCTGGTGCAGAGCCTGGCGGCGGGCGGAACGCACAAGGCCGATGTCAGTGTCAGCGTGGGCGAGCCGATGATCGACGATGTGGGCGACGTATTGCTGTTCAACCCGGGATCGAATCCCGCGACCGATTTCCAGATTCTGCTGTACGCCAGCGGCCTGGCGCATTTCACGGTGATCGCCGATCATACGTACTTCGATTCGATCGATTCGGCGCCGGGCATTTCGCGCGATGGGAACGTGATCGCGTTCCAGGGGACTTTGAATGCCGCCGGCACTGCCGCATTAAGCATTAACGCAGGGCCGGGGATATTCGCCGCCTGGAAAGGTACGTCGTCCTGGATCATCACGCGGCTCACCGGCCTCATGGTGGAGACTCCCAATACCGGCGGCAACAATGACGGCTTTTGCGATCCGGGCGAGACCTGCCAGCCGGGGGCGGAACTCGGATTCGACGATGCGGGCAACCCGATCTACTTCACCCCGACGGGTTATGGAACCAGCACGCGCGTGGCGGTGACGAACCTGGGGCTGGGCGCGTCGGGAATCGCCAACGACAGCTTCGTGGTTTCTTTTGTCGGTACGCCTTCGCAAGCCAGCCGGGCTAACCCGGTGCTGAAGAACGGCACGCCCTTATTCTTCTCCGCGCAACAAGGACTCTGGACCGTGCGGGTGGACATCGAGAATTACCTGGCCGCGACGGTCATCACCTCGCACGCGCGCACCGCCATCCCGGTGGTACAGATCAACGACCGGATCGGGTCGAACGTGGTGACGGCCATCGGCGCGTACGACAGTGTGGCGAACGCGGCCGAAGACGAGACCGGAGCTGTCCGCACCATGCGGCGCGGCGATCACCGGGTGGCGTTCTGGGCATCCACTGCCAACGGCAACCAGGTCATCGTACGCGCCAACCACCTGGATTCGGATCAGGACGGACTCCTGGACCACTGGGAGACCACCGGCATCGATATGGACCAGGACGGCGTGGTGGATCTGGATCTGGCGTCGATGGGAGCGAACGTGAACTCCCGGGATGTCTTCCTGCAACTCGACTGGATCACGGACAACTCGGGACTGGCCTTCAGTTATCAGCCGGCTCCGGGAGTGATCAGCCCGGTATCCGGCCAGGGAACGGTGACGCCGTTCGTGAGCATGTTCGAGAACGCGCCGGCGCTCACCGGCACGATGTATGGCGTGCGGATCGACAACACGGCGCCGGCGTCGATTCCCAAGGGAATCGCGCTGCACATCGACGGCGGCAGCGGCAGCGACAAGAACGGCGGCCCGTTCTCACTCAACATGGGCGCTGGGCCGCTGGACGGCGGCGGAAAGATCGGGGCAAGCGGCAATAGTCACACGGGTTACGCAGAACTGCTGTACTTCAACAAGCCGAACGCGTTGACTATTCCCGGGGTGACGACGCGGGGGTTCCAGGATGTGAAAGACAACTACTTCGGATCGCAGGACAAGGATGGGCGGGAGCTCGCGTTCCACTTCGGCGTCTTCGGCGGTTACTTCGACGCTTACAAAGACAACGGCGGAGCCTATAGCTGGAAAGTGGCGGTTGCCGGACCGAACACCCTTACCTCGCAGAGCCCGCTGCCCCCGTTGCCGGTGGATGGCGGGCAGACCGGCTTCGGCCATGTCATTAAGATCACCGGCGGCAAGGGAGCCGGACAGTATCAGACCATCAACGACGAACTGAATTCGACCACTCTCCAGACGATCGGCAACTGGACCACCGTTCCGGATTCGACCAGCACCTTCAGCATTTTGTTAGGCAACCTGGGCAACTCAGAGGTGTTCTTCTGGCCCAGCCCGGACAACAATTCACTGCCGGGCAACGACTTCATGGTCGCGACCGGGCCCACGCAGGTCCCGCCGTACGCCAAGAACGTCACGCCCGCGGGACTCACGGGGACTCCATGCCTGCAATGGCGCGTAATGGCGCACGAACTCGGCCACACGCTGGGACTGCGGCACGGCGGTACCGATCACTACCAGTTCAAAGGCAACAACTATCTCAGCCTGATGAGCTATAGCTGGCAGAATGTCTGTAACACCGCGTCGGCCGTACAGAGCTACTCGGGCGCCAACGATCCCACCTTCGACGACTGGGCCAATCTGCAGCACAATTTTTCGGATGCCATGCTGCACCTGGGAAACACCTTAGGTTTGGCATTCGGCACGTTTCCGGAGGATCAGCAGTTCACCCCCGAGACCAGCTTTGCCGACTATGTGAATACCAACGGTCCGACGGATACGACTCCGCCGGTGGTAGCCATCAAATCGCCGGCGGCGAACGGAAAGGTGGGATTGACGCAGCCGCTGAAGGTGACGGTCACGGCTACGGACAACATCCAGGTGCAATCCGTCACGGTGTCTTTCGACGCGAACGGGAACGGGGCAATCGACCCGTCGGAACTGGTGATCGCCAAGTCTAGCGGGACTAATACCTATACCGCGAATTTCCCGGCACTTTCCGGACCGGCGGGGAGCCGGACCATCACGGCTTCAGCCGTGGATCCGATCGGGAACAGCGCGAGCGCCACGGAGAGTGTCAACGTAGTGCCGCTCAATCCGCTCCCTGGCTTGGTTTCACTGTCGCCCCCCAGCGCGACGCACGGCGGCAAAGCCTTTACCTTGACGGTGAACGGTTCGAACTTCGTCTCCGGATGCTCGGTCATGTGGAATGGCGCCGCGCGCACGACCACCTTCGTGAACAGCGGACAGGTGACGGCCAAAATCCAGGCCGCGGATATTGCGAATGCGGGCACGGCCAGCGTCACGGTGCGGAATCCGGCGCCGGGCGGCGGTACGTCCAATGCGCTGACCTTCACCATCAACTAGGCCGCCGCATGTGATAATAAGCGCCTATGAGACCAATGATGCTGTCGTTGTTGTTGACCGTGGCCGCATTCGGCCAGGAGCCCGGCCCGCCGCGGGAGCACCACATGCCGCCGCCGAAGAACCTGAAGATCTTGAAGCCGGAGCAGTTGATGCCGGCCATGCAGGGGTTCCGGGTGGCTTTGGGGGTACGCTGCGATTTCTGCCACGTGCAGGGCGATTTCGCCAGTGACGAGAAACCCACCAAGCAGATCGCACGCAAGATGCTGCTAATGACGCACGAGATCAACGGGAATTTTCCGGACGGCAAGATGCACGTGACCTGTTACACGTGCCATCGCGGCTCGGAAGAACCGGCCATGCACCCGCCGGAAGGCGAGCAGCCCGCGCATCCGTAGCCTCCCTATGCGAGCGGCGCAAAGAAGACGCCTTCGGCGACGATTTCGGCCGGACCTTTCAGGAACACATCACCATTCCAACGCAGATCGAGCGGCCCCGCGGGCGTGATCACCTGGGCGGGGCTGACAATCAGTCCGCGGCGGACGGCGGCGGCGAAAGCGCCGGTGGAGCCGGTGCCGGAGCTCATGGTTTCGCCAGCGCCACGCTCCCAGATGCGCACATCGAGGGTGTGGGGATCGCGGGGGCGCAGAAACGAGACGTTGGTGCGGTTGGGAAACTGCGGGTGGCGCTCGATCTCGGCGCCCATGGCGCGCCAGTCGAAATCGAAGTCATCCACGGGAACGGCGCATTGCGGATTGCCGACCCAAAGTAATGTGACATCACGCGGGCCGGTGGCCAGCGGCAGCAGGAAGCGTTCGGCGGTGAACTCGGGGCGTCCCATGTTCATGTCGAACAGGAAGACGTGCCCGCGGCGATCGAGCATGCGCAGGAGCTTGATCCCCGCGCCCGTGCCGACCCGCACGGTATCGCCGGGATGGCCCTGGGCGATGGCGAAGGCGGCGGCGCAGCGCGTACCGTTGCCGGATATTTCGGCCTCGCTGCCATCGGAATTGAACAGGCGGATGGCGATGTCATAGTCCGGACCAGGCGCGAGATCGACGAGCATCCAGCCATCGGCGCCGGCGCCGCTGTGGCGGTCGCAGATGGCGCGGGCGACGGCGGGCAGGTCTGCGGCGGGCGCCTCAGCGGTCTTCGTCAGCAGGAAGTCGTTCTTTGCGCCGTGGGCTTTGGTGAAGGGAACTGGTGTCATTGGCTAGCGGGGTCAGGCCGATACAGCAATGATAGATCTCCAGGACCGGGGCGCGGGGGACGGCGATGACCTTGACCAGTTCGTAGCGCGGTCCGCGCGCGCCGGCGCGGATGAGAGCGGTCTGCACGGGGTCACCGCCCTGGACGACGGCCCACTCCTCGTGCAGGAACAGATCCGGCCGCGCGACGGCGGCGGGCCATTGCGGCCAATTGTCCCAGGTGAGGGTGTCGCGCAGGGGGATGCCGGCGGCGCGGAAGATGCCGGTGATGTCGCCGAAGGTGGTGATGATGCCGGAGCCGCGGTGGTAGCGAGGCGCCAGGTATTGGGCGGCGGCCTGAGTCCAGGCGCGGCGGGCGTCGGAGTTGACTTGCGATTCCTTCCAGGTGATCCAGGCGTCCGGCCGCGGTTGGAAGAGCCAGGGCGCGGCGGCGGCCAGGACGATCGAAGTGGCCGCGATACGAGCGTAGCGCGCGGGCACCCGGGCGGCGAGCATGGCGGCGCCGAAGGCCAGCGCCGGAAACAGGGCCAGGCCGTAGCGCGAGTTGTAATAACTGTTGGGCCACAGATCCGGGAGAAAGATGGGCGTGCTGCCGGAGGAATGCATGCTCCAGACGTAGAAGACGCCGGGCAATAGAAGCAGGATCGCGGGCCAGCGCGCGGGACGGCGCAGCAGCGAAAGGGCCAGACCGGCGGCGCCGATCCAGAGCAGCGGAACACCGGCGCACCAGCGCGCAGCGCTGCGGAAATACAGCCAGGCTTTGGCCCAGTTGTGGATCCCCGGATAATACTGGCCGGCCTGAATGCCTTTGGCGGAATAGGGTCCGTTGTAGAAGTCGAGCACGTTCGAGCAGCACCACCAGTTATGTCCCAACCAATAGAGCGGGCCGAGGGAGGCGATTACGGCGAAGAGCGCGGCCTTGGCGATACGCGCGCGGCGGGCAGTCGCCAGGATGAACAGGCAGACGAATGGAATCAGGAACCAGCCGTCGTAGCGCGTCAGGGTGCCGCATAAAGCAGCGACGCCCGCGGCGCAGACCGAAGCCCAGGAATGGGTGTCGCGGAAGCGCACGGCGCAGTAGACCACCGCCAGCAGACAGGCCATGAACAGCGGCTCGGTCATGGCGGTGGACTGTAGATAGAGCACGTTCGGATTGGTGGCGAATACGCCGGCGGCGGCGATAGCAGCCGGGCGGCTGCCGCTGACGCGCAGGGCGGCGGCATAGAGGAACGCCGCGGCCAGGACGAAGCTCGCGCCAGAGACGATGGAGGCAGCCAGTCCGCTGTGCCACAGCGCGTCATTGCGCGCGAACAGCATGAAGAGGACGTGCGGCAGGGGCAGCCACACGGAGCCGATCTGGTCGTAGCCGGGCGTGCGCGAGTCCAGGATACGGCGCGCGATGTTCAGGTGCGCTTCGGCATCGCCGTAGTATGCCAGCCAACCGTGCCGATAGAAGAACCAGACCCAGGCGGCGCTCCAGAGACCCAGCAGCGCGACTACCGCCGCGGACTCAGAAATCCGTGCATGCCTTGAATTCGCGATACCGGTCCTCGACTTCATCCATGGTCAGGGTGCGGAAGCGGTCCACGCCGAATTTCTCGCAGCAGAAGCTGCCCATCACGGAACCGTAGATCACGGCGCGGCGGAGGTCCTCGATACCGGCCCCGGCACGCTGGCGCGCGAGATAGCCGATGAAGCCGCCGGCGAAGCAATCGCCCGCGCCGGTGGGATCGAAGACATCTTCCAGCAGATAGCCCGGCGCGATGAAATGACAGTCCCGGCAGAACAAGATGGCGCCGTACTCGCCCCGCTTTACCACGAGAGTACGCGGTCCCATGTCCATGACTTTGGCTGCCGCGCGGCGCAGGTTCTGTTCGGCGGAGAGCATGCGGACCTCACTGTCGTTGATGAGCAGGAAGTCCCAGCCGCGCAAGGTCTCGAGCAGCTCGGCGCGGTAATCCCGGATCCAATAGTTCATGGTATCGCCGCCGGCCAGGCACACGCCGTTCATCTGGCCGCGCACGGCGCGCTGCAGGGCGGGTTGTATGTTACCCAGCATGAGATAGGGCGCAGAGCGATAGGATTCCGGCAGCTTGGGCTGAAAGCCGGCGAATACGTTGAGGTCGGTGCGCAGCGTCTCGCGGTCGTTCATGTCGGCCGAGTATTTGCCCTGCCAGAAGAAAGTCTGACCCGGCACGCGTTCCAGGCCTTCCAGGTCGATGCCTTTGGATGCCAGCAGCTCGGCGTCCGCGTCTGCGAAATCGTCCCCTACAACGGCCACGATCTTGACAGACGTAAAATAGCTGGCGGCCAACCCGATATAAGTGGCGGCGCCGCCCAGCATGCGGTCGACTTTGCCGTGCGGCGTTTCGACACCGTCGTACGCCACCGAGCCTACTACTACGAGAGACATCGCCTGATTGTAACAGGAGGCGGGACGCGCACGCCGGTAGTAGGTGGCGGATGAGTTACCAGTGCTAGGGCTAGACAGTTAGTCAATTAGGAGTATAATCAGGCAATGCCCCGACCAAACAAAGAAGATCCTGAAATCCTGCAAGCCGCCTTAGTCGGTTTACAGCACTCGTTAGAAGGCATCGAGGAGCGCATCGCGGACTTACGCAGCCGGCTCGGCGGCCAGCCCGCGACATCCGGCGGCGCCAGGCGAGTCCTGAGCGCGGCCGCCCGGCGCCGGATCGCCGCGGCGCAAAAGAAACGCTGGGCGGCCTACAAGGCGGGACACAGCCAGCCGGCGGCGAAAGCCAAAGCGCCGAAGCGGAGACTGAGCGCGGAAGGGCGGGCGCGGATCGTGGCGGCCACCAAGAAGCGGTGGGCGGCCTTCCGGAAAGCGCAGGCGGCCAAGGCGGCGCCGAAGGCCGCGGCGAAAAAGCCGGCCGTGAAGGCCGTAAAGACGCCGGCCGTGAAGGCCGTAAAGACGCCGGCCGTGAAGAAAGCTGCTCCGCCGCCGGCGCCCGTGGCGGTAGCGGCCGCTCCGGCAGCCGAATAGTCAGGCCGGATACTCTTTGGCGCTAGCGGGGATGGAGAGAATAACTCGCCGCGCCGGGATGGTATCTTTCAGTAACTGGATCTCATCGGCCGGGGAGTCCAGGGGTAAGGCGACCTGTCCCCCTTGCGCCACGGAGCGGCACATCCCCATCATGGCTTCAAACCCCAGGTAGGCGCTGTCGAAGTTACAGGGGTGAACTTGCTTGGGATCGTCCAGCCAGTCGGCCATTTCCTGGATGTAGGGCGGCATATCGTGGTCGTAATCCATGGAGCCGCCGCCGGAGGAGGCGCCCTGGCGGGTGACGGCGCGCCAGCCGCCGCCGGTCATCACCTCCGCGTAACCATCGGCGCCTAGCGCGCCGATGCGGCATTTACGCCACCAGTAGTCGACTTCGGGCACATCGGGCGCGCCGGCTCCGCACTCCACCACGCCGCGCACGCCATTGGAGAATTGCAGGAAGCCGGCGATGTAGTCGGGGGAAGGATGGAGGTCGGCCAGTTTGCCGCGTCCGGCGGCCTGCGCCATCACCCATTCCACGGCGGCGCCTTCGTTGAACCAGCGGATGTACTCGATCAGGTGGGAGAGCATGTGCATCATCCAGCCGGTGGCGGTGGCATAGACGGTGTGGATCCGTCCCAAGGCGCCGGAGGCCACGATCTCCTTCACCTGGCGATAATGCTCGCCGTAGCGGTGCTGATGGCTGACGACGGCTTTCACTCCGCCGGCCTCCAGCATCCGGCGAATTTCGAAACCTTCGGCACTGGTCAGGGCGACGGGCTTTTCCATGGCGATCAACCGCGCGCCGCTTTCGATGCCGGTCTGAATCAGCGGCTTCCGCAGACTGGGCAGAGTGCAGAAACAGAACACATCCGGCTGCGCGGCGCGGGCGACGTCACCCGCGTCCGTGCCTCTCAGGCTCACGCCCAGCTTGGCGCCAGCGGCATCCAGGCGGGCGGTATCGATATCGCAGATCCCCACCACTTCGAAGCGCGCATTGTGCTGGAAGGCGAGGGCATGGTGCATGCCGCGCTTACCCATGCCCGCCACGACGACGCGATATTTCTCTTTCATGCCTGGCGATCCCATTCAAGTGTCTTTTCGATGACGTAATCCACTTCCTCGGCCGTCAGTTCGGGGAACATGGGCAGGGAGACGCAGCAGGCGGCGTTGCGCTCGGAGTTGGGGATGGGTCCGGCGATGCGCGCCTGCTTGCCCCAGGGATAGCCTTCCTGCTGATGAATGGCGATGGGGTAGTGGCACTTGGCGTCGATGCCGCTCCGATTCAGAAAGTCCAGCAACTGGTCGCGATGGCGCGGTTCCCGCGTTTCGATCACGTACAGGTGGAAAACGTGGCGATAACCGTGGACCTCGTAAGGCAGGGTGATGTGCTGCGCATCCTTCAGGCAGGCGGAGTAGCGCGCGGACCACTGGCGGCGCAGGTCGTTCCACCGATCGATCATCTTCAGCTTGGCGCTGAGCACGGCGGCGTGGATGTCGTCCAGGCGGCTGTTGAATCCCATGCTATGGCAGGAACGCTTTTCAGAGCCGTGATTGCGCAGGCGGCGGACGGTGCGGTCGACGTCCGCGCGGTTGGTGACCACGGCTCCGCCATCGCCGAAGGTGCCCAGATTCTTCTGGATGATGAAGCTGGTGCAGACGGCGTCGCTCAGCTCGCCGACGCGGAAGCCGTCGCCGCGCGCCCCGATGCCCTGGGCGTTGTCTTCAACGACTAAAAGATGATGCTTGTCGGCGATCTGGCGAATGGCCTTCATGTCGGCGCACTGGCCGTAGAGGTGGACCGGCACCAGGGCCTTGGTACGGGGGGTGATGGCGGCTTCGATCCGGGACGGGTCGATGCAGTTGGTACGGGGGTCCGAGTCGACGAACACGGCGGTGGCGTTGGCTACCCAGATGGCTTCGGCGGTCGCGAAGAAGGTGTTGGTGGTAGTGATGCATTCGTCGCCGGGGCCGATACCGAGAGCCATGAAGGTGAGCCAGAGGGCGTCCGTGCCGTTGCCCACGCCTACGGCATGTTGCATGCCGTGGTAGGCGGCGAACTCCTGTTCAAACCGCTGCAGAGCGGGTCCCATGACGAAGTTGCCGCTTTCCAGCACTTCCTGGATATTGGCATCGATTTGGGCTTTGATGCTGTGGTACTGCTTGACGTGGCCGTAGAAGGGAACTTTCATGACACGTATGGTAGCTCATGGCTGGCCGGGACTGGCGGGCGGGGCGGGGACCCGGCGGAGACGCAGCGGCCCCGGGGTTTAACCCGTGGCCGCCAAGTTGAAGTATTCAAGCCATTGCCCATGAACCCCGCCGTAGGCCGGGTCAAGACCGCATCCGCATCGTGCAGGCTTCCGGAGCGCCCCCGCGGAGTCAGGCGATTCGCGCATAGACAACCACGGCGTACCCAACGCCGCGCGTAATTCCTCTATGACGCAGCCACCCTGTGCGGATTAACGCTGAGGCGCGCGCTCAGCGCCCAGTGTTCGGTGTAACTCACGGAAACTTGGACATTCTGCATTGGTCCGAGAATTGCAGACGTGACGGCGAATTTTTGTGAGCCCGCGCCGAATCTGTCGCGGGAATTGTCGGCCGACAGAGTTGCGACGCGCGCCGGAAGTGGAGCAACAGAAATGTCCGCTGACGAAACTGTACGGTGTTTCGATTCGATTGAGAGCGCCCAGGACTTCATGAAGGTGTTGGCCGATACAGTCCTGGATTCAATCAAAGACCTCAATCGCGATCAGCAGGCAGCGTTACAGGATGGCCTGAATCGACAGGCACAGGCTATCGATCTCGCTATCTTCAAGCTCAAAACGTTGGGCTGTCACGTGCACAAGAGCCGAATCATTCTGAACGATCTGCGAACAGTGCGACGCCTGATTTTGAGCGAGCGGCAGCCCAGAGAACGCACCATGACCGCCGGATCGTTTTAAATTGATCCGCGGTCAGGCGTAATTTTGACCCAGTAAAAAAGGATATTAGGAACTAAAAGTTATCTATTTCCCCTTCCAGTCAAGCTACTGGTTGGGGAAAGGGGTGATTTTATGCTCGGCATCGACTCGCCGGCGCAAGCGGGATACGGGCTTATCCAGGGTCGGTGGTTGTTCTGGATCATCAACCTGGTGGGTGTGGCCTGCTTCGCGTACATCATGGTAAAGCGCCTGGCGCCGCTGCTTCGCGGTCAACGCGATCCGCGCTTCGACCGGCCCTGGGTGCGGATGCGCAGGCTCCTGCAGTTCTGGCTGGGCCAGTGGCGACACCCGCGTTATATTTCCGCCGGAATAATTCATATTTTCCTGTTTGCCGGTTTCATTATTCTAGTGGCGCACACGACTTTTCTGCTTTCCGCCGGGACATCGGATCATTTCACCATGTCCGGCGGAATCTACGCCCGCACTGCGGACTACGCGGCCACCGTTGTTTTTCTGTGCATGGCTGTTGCAATTCTCCGCAGGCTGCTGCGGCCGGCGCGATATGCCGTTCCCGCACGATACGGCAAGAGTCACGCCGCCGATGCGATTTTTTTGCTGGTCCTCATCGCGATTCTGATGGCCGCGGACGGGCTCTTTGCCGGTAGCCTGGCAGTTCGCCAACAGCGACAGCACCTGCTGGTGGAGTCTCCGGCGCTATTGTCACTGGCATGGATGTTTCAAAGCGCCCTGGCGTTCAGCCCGCCGGCGCTGCTCTCGAACCTCTACCTGGGCGCTTACCTCGCGCATCAACTCGCGTTTTTCTTTTTGCTCTGTTACCGGCCTTTCGGCATTCAGTTTCACGTGGAGATCTCCTTATTCAGCGTCTATTTCGCGAAGCTCGACCGGGGCAGGCTGAAGCCGGTGCGATGGGGCGTGAGCGACGAGCGGCTTGACCAGGTGAAATCATTCGGCGTGAAAACGTTTGAGGATTTCACCTGGAAGCACATGTTGGACTTCTACTCCTGCGCCGATTGTGGCCGCTGCTCGGACCAATGCCCGGCCAATACCGTGGGCCGGCCTCTGTCACCGCGCTTTCTCACCATCAGGGCGCGGGATTACGTCTTCCGCCACTACCCGGTGGTGGGCCGCCCGCGCAATGGGCAGCCGCTGGTCGGAGGTATCTATACGGAGGATGAAATCTGGTCGTGCACCACGTGCGGCGCGTGCGAAGCCGAGTGCCCCCTGCTGATCGAGTACATCGACAAGATCGTGGATCTGCGGCGCGGCCTGGTGGACGGCGGGAGAGTGCCGCAGTCGCTGCAGAAGCCCCTGAAGGCATTGGAGAGCCGCGGCAATCCGTTCGGCAAAGTGGAGAAGCGAAGGTCCGACTGGGCGCAGGGCAAAGCGCGGATCCTGGATGGGGACCGAAATACCGAGGCATTGTTCTTTGCCGACAGCATCACCTCATTCGACGGCCGCATGCAGTCGATCGGGCGCGCGGCGGTGGGGATTCTCAGCGCGGCCGGCGAGGATTTCGGCATCCTGGGGCCGGCTGAAAAGGACAGTGGTCACGATGTGCGGCGCTTCGGCGAAGAGATGCTGTTCATGGCGCTGCGGGACCATAACACCGAAGCCATCCAGGCATCCGGCGTCCGGCGCATCGTTACCGCCGATCCCCACGCATTCAATGCTCTGAAACACGATTACCGGGATGTGCCGCCCGTGGAACACATCAGCCAGTTCCTGGCGCGCGCGATCCGGCACGGCCGGATCAAGCTGAACCCGGTGGCCGGCGGCGAGTTGTACGCGTATCATGATCCCTGCTACCTGGGCCGGCACAACGGCGTGTACGACGAGCCGCGCCAGGTGCTGGACGCCATCCCCGGGTTGCGGCGCGTGGAGATGCGGCGCGCACGCGACCGTTCGTTCTGTTGCGGCGGCGGCGGACTGGCGCTGTTCTACGAGCCTGAGGAAGAAGAGCGCATGGGCGTGAGGCGCGTGCGCATGGCGGCCGAGGCCGGCGCCAATGTGATCGTGACCGCCTGCCCGTTCTGTATGGCGAACATCGAGGACGGCATCAAGGTAGCCGGCCTGGAAGGAAAGATGGCCGCTATCGACCTGGCGGAACTGGTGCAGAAACAGATGCGGGTGGCCTGATGGAAGCGCGTGGGGCAGGGACCGGCAGCCAACACAACCGATGGTGCGCCCCACCGGAAGTTCGAGGTGCGTATGGAAATTCTGGTTTGCGCCAAACGAGTGCCCGATACGTCCGATAACGAAATCGCGCTGAACGGCGCGGGGGACGATATCGAGCGGGACGATTTGGTCTATTCGGTCAACGAGGCCGACAACTACGCCGTGGAAGAGGCCCTGGAGATCGTGGAGCGATCCGGGGGCACGGTGACCGTGGTCACCGTGGGTGGCGAAGAGGACGAAGAGATCCTGCGCCGCCAGATGGCCATGGGCGCCCGGCAGGCGGTGCTGCTCTCCGACGAGGCCTTCAGCGGATCGGACGGGCGGGGCATCGCGGCCATCCTGGCGGCGTTCGTCAGGAAAGGGAACTATGAACTGATCCTCACGGGGGTCCAGGCAGACGACGGTGCGGCGCAGGTGGGCGGCATGCTGGCGGCTCTGCTGGACTACCCGTTCGCCTCGCTGGTCACATCGATCGAAGTCCTGGACCGCGGCAGGCTGAAGATCAGCCGGGAGATCGAAGGAGGCAACCAGGAGATCAACGAAATGGACCTGCCGTGCGTGCTGTCGATCCAGACGGGCATCAACGAGCCGCGGTATGTCGGCATGCGCGGCATCCGGCAAGTGGCCTCCGTGCCGATTCCCACCCTGGGCAGGGCGGAACTCGGCGCTGACGGTTTCGTGGGAGATGCCGCCGCTCGCGTGAAGCGTCTGGACTACTTCGTACCGGAGGCAGGCACGGGCGCGCAGATGCTCAACGGAAGCCAGGAGGAATCGATCGGCAAGCTGATCGATCTGCTGAAAACCAATGGAGGATTGCCATAATGGCTCGGATTTTTGCGTATATTCCGCACCGGGCGGGCCTGGCCGATGACTGCGCGGCGGAATTGGCGGCGGCGGCCTGCAAGATTGACGATGCGCCGGCTACGGCGGTAGTGACAGGCTGGGGCCCGGAACTGGACACGGTTTCCGAATCTTTGCGTCCGTGGTTCGCGGCGGTATGGAAGATCGCGCACGAAGCGCTGGCGTACCCGAACGCCGAACTGGTGCGGCAGGCGCTGGTGGCCGTACTGCCGCCCGCCCCGATTATCCTGGTTCCGCACGCGCACTTCGGCACCGATCTGTCGCCGGGACTTTCGGTGAAGCTGAACGCCGCCTATGTATCCGACGTGACGGATGTGGAACCCGCGGGTGGCGCGGCGCTGAAGCTGGTGCGCCAGGAATTCGGCGGACAGGTGAGCACCCACGTGCGCTGCGATATTTCGGGTGGGGCGGTCATTAATATTCGGCCTGGTGCTTTCAAACCGGCGCCTGCGGCCGCCACTATCGGGCCGGTGGTCGATCAATCGGCCAAAGCCGGCGCGTTGAAGGCGGGACGGCGATACCTGGAAACGGTGGCAGCCGCAAAAGGCGACGTCGATATCACCAAATACCCGGTGCTGGTGTCGATCGGCCGCGGCATACAGGAGCCCGACAACGTGGCCCTCGCCCAGGAGTTGGCCGACGCCGTGGGCGGCGCGGTGAGCTGCTCCCGGCCCGTGGTGGACGCCAAGTGGATGGACAAGTCCCGCCAGGTGGGATCGTCCGGCCAGACCGTCAAGCCCAAGGTCTACATCGCCTGCGGCATCAGCGGGTCGTTCCAGCATTTGGCCGGCATTAAGGGAAATCCCTTTATCGTGGCCATCAATAAAAACCCCAAGGCTCCCATATTCCGCGTTGCGAACGTAGGAATTGTGGCCGACATTCTGGAATTTCTGCCGGCGTTGACGCATTCGATCCGGCAAAGGTGAGACCGCGCCCATGATTGCCAAGAAAACGTTGAAACTGAGCCTGAAATCGCTCAGGGATTTCGCCAGGAAGCGGCTGCCGGACGACGTGCTGATCGACCTGGATGCCAAGGACGAATGCCCCCTGGAGATCGTGCGGGACATGTGCAGCCCGGACAAGCTGGGCCTTCAGCTCCTGTTCGTGCCCGAGGAGTACGGCGGGATGGGTGGCGGCGCGTTCGACGTTTACGTGATCTGCGAGGAGATGGCGCGTATCGACCTGGGGGTGGCGACGTCGGTGCTGGCCACGTTCCTGGGCAGCGACCCGATCACGGTGGGCGCCACGCCGGAGCAGAAGAAAGTCTGGCTGTCGCGCATCGCCGACGAAGGCATCCTGTTCGCCTACGGCGCCACGGAGCCGAGCGCGGGCAGCGACCTGGCGGCGCTCGAGACCACGGCCGACCGGGTGATGGACGGCGATCGCATTGTGGGGTACCGGCTCAACGGCAGCAAGCAATGGATTTCCAACGGCGGAATCGCAGATGCTTACACGATTCTGGCGAACACGCCCGCGGGTCCGGGATGGTTCATCGTGGAGAAGGGCGCCCTGGGGTTCAGCCACGACGAGCCGGAGGACAAGCACGGCATCCGGCTGAGCAATACCGCGGCACTGGCGCTGAACGATGTGTACGTGGATGCCGGCCGGCTGGTCGGCGGAGTGGAAGGGCAGGGGTTGAACCAGGCGCAAGCCGTGTTCGGGTACACGCGCCTGATGGTGGCGGCGTTCGGTCTGGGCGCCGGGTGGGCAGCGCTGGATCGCGCCATTCCGTATTCGAAGAAGCGTATCCAGGCGGGCGGCCCGCTCTCGGAAAAGCAGGGCTACACGCACAAGCTGATTGTGCCGCATGTGGCGCGGCTGGAAGCCGGCCGGGCTTACCTCGAAGAGACGGCGGAGCGCATCGACGCGGGCGAAGGCAGTCTGAACACCGAGGGCGCCATCGCCAAGTACATGTCCACCGAGGCCGGAAACCAGGCGGCCGATGCCGCCATTCAGGCGCTGGGCGGCTACGGATACACGCACGAATACATGGTGGAAAAGATCAGCCGCGACGTGCGCATCACCACGATCTACGAGGGCACCTCCGAGATCATGGAGATGACCATCAGCCGGGACCGGTGGCAGCTCCACCTGAAGACTCGCGGCCAGCACTATCACGACCAGGGCCGGCAGTGCGAGGCGCTGCACGCCCGGCATCCGGAGGTGGGCGCGGCAACGGCAGCCCTGGCCCTGCACGCGTTGGCCGAAGTGATGGAGCGCTGCCGCGTGGGGCGGCTGACGCGGCACCAGCACATTCTGCTGCGGCTTGGGGAGCTGGTCGCATACGGGGAATGCGCGGCGTGCCTGGCCCGCCGGGCGGCGCGATCGGCGGAGGGCAAGCTCCACGAGAAGGCCAGCCTGAGGTTCGACGCCGCGGCCCTGGCGGCCCTCAGCCGGGTGTTCGCGCGCGAAGCGGCGCGCAAGGTGGCCGAAGACGGTTTGCGTTGGGTCGCCGGCGCGTGCGATGCGGAGACGGCCGCGCTGGAGACGAGTTTGGGACTGCCTGCCATTCACCGAGCGCAGGCGGGCCTGGTGGCGGACATGGACTTCGTGGCCGATGTGCTGTACAACCGCGGTTCGGCACGGCGGGTGGCATCGGCCGCGTAGCGGGCGGACGGGCTTTTCAGCCCGCGCGGGGCTCCGGCCCCGCTGGAAGGTGGAGGTCACGATGGACAGCGCGTATCGCGCGGTTGCGATGGTGGGGGCGGGAGCGATTCTGCCCGACGCCCCGAACGTAGCGGCCTTCTGGCAAAACGTCCAAAGCGGACGGTACAGCATCAGCGAGGTCTCGCCGGACCGTTGGGATCCGGCGCTTTACTACGACCCGGATCACAATGCGCCCGACAAGACCTACACCAAAATCGGCGGCTGGGTGCGTCAATTTGAGTGGAATCCCGCGCAGTGGCATATGGCCGTGCCGCCCCGGGTGGTGGACGCCATGGATGAGGCCCAGCAGTGGGCCATCGCCTGCACGCGCCAGGCGCTGGAGGACTACGGCTATCCGCAGCGGCCGCTCAACGCGGACCGCACCGCCGTGATCCTCGGCAACGCCATGGCGGGGGAGAAGCACTACCTCACCTCGTTGCGCGTGTATTTTCCGGAGTATGCGCGCGAGCTGGCGGAGACCGCCAGTTTCGCCGTGTTGCCGGAAGCGGTGCGGCGCGACATCCGCCGCGAACTGCACCACCGGATCGAGCGCTTGATTCCGGAGATCACCGAGGACACCATGCCCGGCGAACTGGCTAACTGCATCGCCGGCCGGATCGCGAATCTCTTCAACTTCCACGGTCCCAATTTCGTCACCGACGCGGCCTGTGCTTCGGCCATGGCGGCGATCGGTTCGGCTGTCGAAGGGCTGGCCGAAAATCAATTCGACGCCGCCATCACCGGCGGGATCGACCGGAACATGGGTGCGTCCACCTTCGTGAAATTCTGCAAGATTGGCGCGCTGTCGGCCACCGGCACACGGCCGTACGCCGAGGGCGCCGACGGCTTCGTGATGGGTGAAGGCGCGGTGATCTTCGTGCTGAAGCGGCTGGCGGACGCGGTGCGCGACGGCGACCGGATCTACGCGGTCGTGCGCGGCATCGGCGGATCGAGCGACGGCAAGGGGAAGGGCATCACCGCGCCCAACCCGGTGGGCCAAAGGCTGTGTGTCGAGCGGGCTTGGGAGAATGCCGGGCTGTCGCCGGCGACGGCCACGTTGATCGAAGGCCATGGCACCTCGACGCGGGTGGGGGACGTGGTGGAGGTCGAGAGTTTCTCGGAAGTGCTGCGCAGCTTAAATGTCCCGGCGGGATCGGTGGCGCTCGGCTCGGTCAAATCGAACATTGGGCATCTCAAAGGCGCGGCGGGGGCCGCGGGCCTGCTGAAGGCCGCGCTGGCACTGCGGGACAAGGTGCTGCCGCCCAGCGTGAACTGCCAGCGTCCCAGCCCGGACATCGACTTCGCGCATTCGCCGCTGTATGTTAACGGCGAGATGAAGCCCTGGTCCGCGGTCCGCGATGGCGCGCGGCGCGTGGGCGTGAGCGCGTTTGGCTTCGGGGGTACGAATTTTCACGCGGTGCTGGAGGAGTACATTCCGCACCGGCTGAGCGGCAACGGCAAGCGCAGCGCGGCCCGGGCGACACAACCGGCGGCCCCCGCCAACCCGGCATCCGCCACCGCCAAAGCGCCCCTGCGCGGGGTGTTCGTGATCGGCGCTCCCACGGCGGCAGGGCTGGCGGAGAGACTACGTTCGATAAAGGAGGCGCCCGCGCCCGCGGCGCCTGCGGAAGCCGATCTGCGCGCACCCGAACGGCTGGCCATCGACTTCGCCGATGCGGCCGAGTGGAAAGATAAGTCCGCCCGCGCGCTCAAGGCGTTGGCGGCGGATCAGCCCGCGGTATGGAAAGCTCTGCGCGCGCAAGGCATCTTCCGCGGCCGCGGCCCCGCGCCGAAGGTGGCATTTCTCTACACCGGGCAGGGCTCGCAGTACGTCAACATGCTGCAGCCGCTGCGCGCTGCCGAGCCGATCGTCGCCGAGACATTCGCGGAGGCCGACCGGGTGATGGCGCCGATCCTGGGCCAGCCACTCAGCCAGTTCATATTTGTGAACCAAGCCGATCCCAAGGCGGTGGCCCGGGCCGAGGAAGAACTGCGGCAGACGGCCATCACGCAGCCGGCCGTGCTGGCAACCGATCTGGCGCTGACCCGGCTGCTGGCGGCTTACGGCATCCAGCCGGACATGGCCATGGGGCACAGCCTGGGCGAGTACGGCGCGCTGGTGGCAGCCGGCGCTTTGCCGTTCGCCGACGCGCTGGAGGCGGTCGCCGCGCGGGGTCGCGAGATGACGCGCGTATCCGTCGCGGACAACGGCCGGATGGCGGCCGTGTTCGCGCCGCTGGCGGAGATCGAGCGCATCCTCAAGAGCGTGGACGGCTACGTGGTGATCGCCAACATCAACAGCGGGCGCCAGGCGGTGGTCGGCGGCGCGAGCCGGGCGGTGGAACAGGCCATCGAGGCTTTCCAAAAGGCGGGCTATGAAGTGGTGCCGCTGCCGGTGAGCCATGCGTTCCACACGTCTATCGTGGCGCCGGCCAGCGGGCCGTTGCGGCTGCTGCTCGAGCGTCTGCACTTCGCGCCGCCGCGGGTACCGGTAGTGGCAAATGTGAACGGCGAATTCTATCCCGCGGGGACGGACGCCGTGCCCCGGATGCTCGACATTCTGGCGCGGCAGATGGCCTCACCGGTGCAGTTTGTGAAAGGCCTGCGGAGCTTGTACGATGCCGGTGCGCGCGTGTTCGTCGAGGTGGGGCCCAAGAAAGCGTTACAGGGGTTCGCCGAGGAGGTGCTGGGCGACGCCGGCGATGTGCTATCCCTGTTCACCAATCATCCGAAATTCGGCGATGTCGCTTCGTTTAACCAGGCCCTCTGTGGGTTGTACGCGGCCGGGTTGGGGAACGGGACGGCCGCCCGCAGCGAGTTGCAGTCCGGCTTCCCGGAACCGGTGGTGGTCACCGGCGCCGCTTTGGGCCTGCCCGGCCCCGGACACATCTTCGACGACAGCAATGTTGCCCGCATCCTGCGGGGCGAGCAGTTTATCGACGTCATCCCGTCACGGCTCCGGCGCGCCATGCTGGACAAGCACATCACACGGCTCGTGAAGAGCGAAGAGGGAGGGCCGACGTTCGAGACCATCGGCAGCATCGGAGAAGTGATCAAACTGGCTGGCCGCGGTGGCGATTTCGATCTGGAGAAGGAATTCGGGGTGTCCGCGGAACGGCTGGCGGCCCTGGATCGGGTCACCCAACTGGCCATGGCGGTGGGTCTGGACGCCTTGCGGGATGCCGGAATCCCGCTGGTGATGCGCTACAAGACCACCAGCAAGCGCACGCAACTGCCTGACCGCTGGGGATTGCCGGATGCCATGCGCGACGATACCGGGGTGATCTTCGCCTCGGTGTTCCCGGGCTTCGATTCCTTCGCCGGCCAGATGTCGCGATATTACAAGGACTGTGCCCGGCGCGAGCAATTGAGCATGCTGGAGAGTATGTCCGCCCGGTTGGCGGACGGCGGCGCTTCCGGCGTGGCGCAGGAGGTGGCGCTGCGCATCGACGAACTGCGGGACAGCCTGGAACGCGAGCCGTATGCCTTCGACCGCCGCTTCCTGTTCCACGTCCTGGCTATGGGCCATTCGCAATTCGCGGAGTTCATCGGTGCGCGCGGTCCGAATACCCAGATCAACTCCGCCTGTGCCAGCACCACGCAAGCCGTGGCGACAGCCGAGGACTGGATCCGCGCCGGACGGTGCCGGCGAGTGATCGTGGTGTCGGCGGATGACATCACCACCGACCATCTGACGGAGTGGTTCGGCGCCGGCTTCCTGGCTACCGGCGCGGCGGCCACGGACGACATCGTGGAAGATGTGGCTACCCCGTTCGACCGGCGCCGGCACGGAATGATCATGGGAATGGGCGCGGCGGCCCTGATCGTGGAAAGCGCCGAGGCGGCGCGGGAACGCGGCATCCGGCCTATCTGTGAAGTGTTGCGAACGGTGACGGCGAACAGCGCCTTCCATGGCACGCGCCTGGATGTGGAGCATATCTGCCGGGTGATGGAAGACCTAGTAGCCGGCGCCGAACGAAATCACGGCATCCAACGCCACGAGATCGCGCCGCGGACGGTCTTTGTCTCGCACGAGACCTATACGCCGGCGCGCGGTGGGAGCGCCGCGGCGGAGATCACGGCGCTGCGCCGGGTCTTCGGCGACCAGGCCGACCGCATCGTCATCGCCAATACCAAGGGGTTCACCGGCCACGCCATGGGTGCCGGCATCGAAGACGTGGTGGCGGTGAAAGCTCTAGAGACCGGCTGTGTGCCTCCGGTGCCCAACTTCAAGGAACCCGATCCGGAACTGGGCCGTTTGAACCTGTCGCGAGGCGGTGGATACCCGGTGGAATACGCGCTGCGGCTGGGCGCGGGCTTCGGCTCGCAGATCAGCATGACGCTGTACCGATGGGTGAAGGGAGATGGCGTCGCGCGGCCCCGCCCACAATCCTTGGGCTATGCGATGCGCATTGCGGATCAGGCCGCGTGGAGCGCCTGGCTGACCCGAATGGCCGGCCATGCCGACGCGGACCTGGAGGTGGTGCAAAGGACGCTGCGCGTGAGGAGCCACGCCGTGCCGCAGTCCGAGCCGGCACGGGCAGTCGCGGCGCCGGCGCCCGCGCCCACCCCTCCCGCGCCTGTCATCGCCAAACCAGCGGCCGACCCGGTCAAAGACCGCATCCTGGCCGTCGTGGCGGAGAAGACCGGCTATCCGGCGGACATGCTGGACCTCGACCTGGATCTGGAAGCGGACCTGGGCGTGGACACGGTGAAACAAGCCGACCTGTTCGCCACCGTGCGCGAGGCCTACGGTATCCCGCGCGATGACAAGCTCAAGCTGCGCGACTTTCCCACACTGGCGCACGTGATCCGTTTCGTACACGAACGGGCGAATGGACAAATCCCATTGCCCGCCGCGGCCCCCGCCGCCGCCGCACGCGAGGCTGCGGACGACGACCCGGTCAAACAACGCATCCTGGCCGTCGTGGCGGAAAAGACCGGCTATCCGGCGGATATGCTGGACCTCGACCTGGATCTGGAAGCGGACCTGGGCGTGGACACGGTGAAACAAGCCGACCTGTTCGCCACCGTGCGCGAGGCCTACGGTATCCCGCGCGATGACAAGCTCAAGCTGCGCGACTTTCCCACGCTGGCGCACGTGATCCGTTTCGTACACGAAAGGGCGAACGGACAAATCCCATTGCCCGCCGCGGCCCCCGCGGCCGCCACACGCGAGCCTGCGGACGACGACCCGGTCAAACAACGCATCCTGGCCCTGGTGGTGGAAAAGACTGGCTATCCGGCGGACATGCTGGACCTCGACCTGGATCTGGAAGCGGACCTGGGCGTGGACACGGTGAAACAAGCCGACCTGTTCGCCACCGTCCGCCAGCTATTCAATATCCCGCGCGACGAAAACCGCAAGCTGCGCGACTTTCCCACGCTCGCGCACGTGATCAAATTCGTGCATGAGCAGCGGCGCGACATCCTGATGGCGGAGCCCCCCGCTCCCAGCCTGCAGCCTCCGGTCCAAGGGGCGGCGGAAGAAATACAGATTCCGCGCCGCGTGCCGGTACCCACGCTGCGCCCGCCGCTGGAGCTGTGCAAGCCCACGGGCGTGACGCTGGCGCGCGGACGGCGCATTGCCATCATGCCCGATAAAGGCGGCGTTGGCGAAGCCCTGGCGCGGAAGCTTTCCGCGTACGGCGTTGACGTGTTCATGCTGGACGGTGCGCCCGTCGCCCCGCCGGTCCACGGCGTCTATTGGCTGCCGGCGCTTGACGACGAAGGCAACCTGTGGAACATGGATTTGGCCGCCTGGCGGGAGGCCTTACGCGTGCGAGTGAAGTCGCTGTACTCCACCATGCGCGGATTGTACCAGCAGATCGCCGCGCCGGATACTTTCCTGGTCGCGGCCACGCGCATGGGCGGGCAGCACGGCTACGGCGCGGCTCCCGCCGCTGCGCCCATGGGTGGTGCGGTCTCCGGGTTCGCCAAAACGTACAAGCGCGAACGTCCGGAGGCGCTGGTCAAGGCTGTGGATTTCGAAACCGGACGCAGTGACGAGGAGGTCGCCGCGGCACTGCTCGCCGAAACGTTGCGCGATCCCGGTGCGGTGGAGATCGGCTGCCAGGGCGGGCTGCGCTGGACCGTCAGCCTCGAAGAGCGGCGGGCTGAAGACAGCGGGCCGGGACTGCCACTGCGCAAGGACACCGTGTTCCTGATCACGGGCGCGGCGGGCAGTATCGTTTCCGCGATCACGGCGGACCTGGCAGCCGCATCCGGCGGCACGTTCTACCTGCTGGACCTGACGCCCGAACCCGATCCCCACCACCCGGACCTGCCGCGCCTGGCGGCGGACAAAGAAGGTCTGATGCGCGACCTGCACGCGCGCATCAAAGCCCGCGGGGAACGTGCCACCCCGGCCATGGTGGAGAAGGAGTTGGCCAGCCTGGAAAGGCTGGCCGCTGCGCGCGACGCCATCGCCGCCGTGCGGACCGCGGGCGGTACGGCGCACTACTTCAGCGTGGACCTGACCAACCCGGAGGCGGTAACCGGCGTGATGGACAAGGTGCGACAGCAGAGCGGGCGCATCGACGTGCTGCTGCACGCCGCGGGCATGGAACGCAGCCGCTTCCTGCCGGACAAGGAGCCGCGCGAGTTCGACCTGGTCTTTGACGTGAAAGCCGACGGCTGGTTCAACCTGATGCACGCCATCGGCGGCATGCCCTTGGGCGCCACGGTGGCATTCAGCTCCGTCGCCGGACGTTTCGGCAATGCCGGCCAGGCCGACTACAGCTCCGCGAACGACTTGCTGTGCAAAATCGCATCGAGCTACCGCGTCACCCGGCCGGAAACGCGAGCCATCGCCATCGACTGGACTGCATGGGGCGGCATCGGCATGGCCACGCGCGGCTCCGTGCCCGAGATGATGGCGCGCGCGGGCATCGAAATGCTTCCGTCCGCAGCGGCCGTCCCATGGATCCGGCGCGAGCTGACCGCCGGCGGCGCGCGGGGCGAAATCGTGGTTGCGCGCGCGCTCGGCATTCTGCGCAACGAGTGGGATGCCACCGGCGGCCTGGACCCGGCCGCGGCCATCCCGGCGGGCCCGATGGTCGGCCGGATCGCGGGCATTGACGCGGACGGCTGGGTGCACATCGAGACCACGCTCGATCCCGCCGTGCAGCCGTTCCTGCGCGACCATCAGATCGAAGGCAAGCCGGTGCTGCCGGGAGTCATGGGCATTGAAGCGTTTGCCGAGACCGCTTTGTGCATGCTGCCCGGATGGCATGTGGAGGCGGTTGAAGAGGTGGACTTCCTGGCGCCGTTCAAATTCTATCGCGGCGAGCCGCGCGCGCTGGCGATCGAGGCGGTGTTTCGCCCGCGCGGCGGAGGCGTGGTGGCGGAATGCCGGCTGAGTGGCAGCCGCGCGCTGCCGAACCAGGCCGAGCCGCAGGTGACCACGCATTTCACCGCGCGCGTGCGGCTGACCCGCGAGCTGCCCCGGGCAGCCACGGCGCCTCCGCTCGGCAAGCCGGCCGGGGCGCCGGTGGAGGCTGCCGAGATCTACCGCGTGTTCTTCCATGGCCCGGCGTACCAGGTGCTGGAACGCGCCTGGCTGGAGGAAAATCGCACCGTGGGGCAGTTCTATACCAGGCTGCCCGGCCATCACCATCCCGCGGATCGGCCGCTGGCGATGTCGCCGCGCCTGATCGAGTTGTGCTTCCAGGCGGCGGCCTTGCGCGAAGTCACCGGACAAGGCCGCATCGGATTGCCGCGGCACGTGGGTGAAGTGCGCGTGTGGCCGGCACCCGATCCGGACGGCCGCAAACTGTACGCGATCGTGCTACCCGATCCGGGCAACGAGAGTTGCGCGGTGCAGGTGGTGGATGCGGAGGGGCATCGCTACGTGGACCTGAGCGCGTACCAGATGGTGGCGCATCCCGATGCGGTGGACGTCACGCCGTTAACGTGCCTGGCCTCCGTGGCGTGATGGAAGTCTACTGGCTGGAGCAGACGGAAGCGGACGTGCCCGCCGCACAAGATTGGCTGGGCGCGAGCGAAGCCGCCGTGCTGGCAGCCCTGCGTTTTCCCAAGCGCCGCGCCGACTGGCGGCTGGGCCGCTGGACGGCCAAACGCGCGGCGGCAGCTTATCTCCATCGATCCATCGCCGAAGTGGAAATTCGGGCGGCGGCGGACGGCGCACCGGACGTCTTCGTCGCGGGTGCGCCGGCCGCGGTGGCGCTTTCGCTGAGCCATCGCGCGGGGGTGGCCGTCTGTGCGGTGGCCGGCGCCGGTGCGGCCCTGGGCTGCGATGTCGAGAGGATCGAGCCGCGCAGTGCGGCATTCGTGTCGGATTATCTCACCACCGCAGAGCAGGCGCTCGTGGAGAGCGCACCCGCGGACGGCCGCAGCGCGATGCTGGCCTTGCTCTGGAGCACCAAGGAAAGTGTGCTCAAAGCGCTGCGCATGGGGCTGCGGCTCGACCCGCGCAGCACGTCGGTCACGCTCGTAGACCCGCCGGGCGCCGGCCCGTGGCGCCGGCTCGAAGCGCGTTACGAAGAACAGAGCTTTCACGGTTGGTGGTATCGGTCCGGCGATCTGGTGCGCACGGTGGCGGCCGTGCCGGCGCCTGACGTCCCGCGGAGACTCGATCCGGTCTGACCGCGTGGCTCCCTCGCTTCCGTCGGCGGCCGGGCATTCGTCATCCGCCCAGATGTTCCGTATGCAGTGGGCCTGAGATGAGACCATCCCGGCGCGCGTTGTCTGCGCCCGGTCAATAGCCATCGGTTAATAGATCACTAGTTAAATAACTATTAGATTATAAGCTAAATAAACATTTAAATCCTATTTGATGCTTATATATACTCGACTGCGTAAAGGAGTATATCTATGAAATGGACCGCTGGCGCATGGGGCAGACTGTTCCCAGGGAAGAGCGCGTACGCTATCTCCGCGCTGTGCGTGACGATGGCGGCTGCCGCAACTGCGCAGACCTTCACCACGCTACATACGTTCGACGGCACGGACGGTGGGGGCTCTTGGGCGGCCGTCGTCCAGGGCGTCGATGGCGCCCTCTATGGCACGACCTACAATGGGGGAAGCGGCGGTGGCGGTACGGTCTTTAAAATCACTCCGGCCGGCACACTGACGACAGTTTACAATTTCTGTTCCCTGAGCCGATGCGCCGACGGCGCGCTGCCGCAAGGCCGGCTGGGCGAAACTGCCAATGGGGACTTCTACTCGACAACTACAGCCGGCGGGCAGGGCAACTGCCCGAGGGGTTGTGGCACGATCTACAGAGTCCGGAGCGGCAAGCTGACGACGCTCGACAGCTTCAACAACACGAACGGCGCGGATCCCGCGGACGGACTCGTCCCGGCCACCAATGGCTATCTCTATGGGACCACGGTGCAGGGCGGCGCCAACACGTGCTCGTCAACCACGGGCTGTGGCACCGTCTTCAGAATTACCCCGAGTGGCGCGCTCACGAACATGCACAGCTTCGCGGGTTCGGACGGCAGGCAAATCTATGCGCGCCTGGTCCAGGCCACCGACGGCGACATCTACGGGACGACATATGCCGGAGGGAGCAACGCCTGCCTCTGGGGCTGCGGGACGGTCTATAAGATCACTCCGAACGGCACGCTGACGACGCTGCACAACTTCAATGGAGCGGACGGCTCGAGCCCCGTGGGGGGACTGATCCAGGCCGCCGACGGAAACCTGTACGGTGAAACGAAGATGGGCGGAACCCAGAACAGCGGCACGGTCTTCCGCATAACCCCGGATGGCGCGCTGACGACCATATACAACTTCTGCTCACAAACAAACTGCGCCGACGGATGGGGGCCCCCTGCCGATATGGTCCAGGCGATGGATGGGAACTTCTACGGGACAACCGCTGCCGGCGGGACCGGAGGCCGCGGGACCATCTTCAGGCTGTCCCCGAGCGGCGCCCTGACGACGCTCTACAATTTTTGCTCCCAGAGCGGATGCCCGGATGGTGCAGATCCCGAAGGAGGATTGACGCAGGCCACCAATGGAGACCTGTACGGGACAACCAGGCTGGGCGGAGCCAGTAACAGAGGCACGGTCTTCAGCCTGTCTGTAGGTTTGGGGCCGTTCGTCAAGACGCTGCCCATTATGGGCAAGGCGGGAACGGTTGTCGAAATCCTGGGCAACGATCTGACTGATGCGTCCAGCGTCACGTTTAATGGCACTGCGGCTGTCTTCACCGTCAATTCCACGGGCACCGGTATTTCGACCACCGTACCCCCCGGGGCGACCACCGGGACGGTTCAGGTGGTCACGCCTGGCGGCACACTCCAGAGCAACGTGCTCTTCACGGTGCTGCCGTAGGATTCCCGCTGGCTTTCCGGTAATGGGCGCGATGGCGGCACCACCGGGTCGCGATGGCCACCGGCAGGTGCGTACATGCCGGCAGCCGGTTAGCGGTCCCCGGGGGCCTTCGCGGGCTTGAACGTGCCGCCATGCAAGATCAGGTTCAGCACCTCGGCCGAGCGGGAGGTGTAGAGGCCGATCTTGTCCGGAGTGATGTTGTTGTGATCCGCGTCGACGAGCGGGACTGATTCCCTGGCGCCCGGAACCTGATTCAAAGCGATCCAGATGCCGGTCGGCGGCGCCACGGTGTCGATAAAGCCCATGGCGGCCAACACCGGCGCCTGGATACGCGGCGCGAAGTTGACCGTATCGAAATACAACCCGGTGCGCATCGCTTGCAGATTATCGGAAGGCCAGAAGGGATAGCCGGCCTTGCGGCCATGCAATGCGCCATTCGAATCCGCGCCGGCCGGTTCGCACACCAACACCGCGGTGACCCGCTTACTGAGTCCGGCCACGGCCAGACTCTGCTGCCCGCCCATGCTGGTTCCGGTGATCGCTATCGTTTTCCCGTCCCAATCAGGGCGGCTGACGATATAGTCGATGGCCCGCACATCCCGCAGATACATGTTCAGAAAGTAAGACGTCTCGCGGCTGGTATTGCCAATCGCCTGATAACTGGAACTGACCCCGGTGGCCGCCGACGGCGGCAGGTCATGCGAATCGACGTCGAGGGTGAGCCAGCCGTCCGCCGCGTGCCCGGTCACCCACTCCGGCTGCAGCGCATATACTCCGGCCCACTGGTAGATCACCAGGGCCGGGAACTTGCCCGGTCTGGACGGCTTGGCCAGATAACCGTGTACTTGCGAGCCGAGGCTTTGCAGCTTCACCGTGTACAACTCCACCCCGGGCTTGCCGGTCCGCGCCGGAGTAATGACCGGATCGATAGGAACCTGGCTCAGTGCTTTCAGCTTGCCGTCCCAGAATTCGTCGAAATCGGCTGGAGGCGGAGCCGAAGGTCGCATTTTCCAGGGCGCAATTCCCGCGCCCAGGTGGATCGTGGTTCCGCCGCCGGCAACTTCCACGTACAGCATGGCCGGCTCGCGCACGCTCGCCTCTATGGCGGCGCGGCCGGAGGAAAGATCCAGCGTGCCCTTTTGAATTACATCGAAGTTGTCTTTTCTGATGGTGTAGGTGTATTGTCCGGCGGATCCGGCAGCGCCTTGGGGCAAGGTCAAGGTCCAACCCGCTTTTTCGCCCAGTTCGTACATGCCGCTTGCATGATAAGGTGTGATGCCTAACTGCTGCGCCGGGATCGGGGGTAATGCGGCGAACGCGCAGAGCAGAGAGGCGGCGGCGATACGAAAAGCAGCCACAGCCCAGGATATCACCGCTTCCGCCGCGCGAGGCTCCGCGAGCAGGTCAAAAGCTGTATCTGCTGCCTTAACCCGCTGTCTCGCTGGGGGGCTCACTACTGTCTTCCGGGCTCTCCCCGGCTTCTTCGACTGGATACTCTCTGACGGTGTGTCCGGTCAGCCAGGACGGATCCACGGGATAAACATCGGGGTCCAGGATGACTCGATAGAAATGCCAGACCACAATCGCCAGAGTGGCCAGCACGGCTTCGTAGAAGTGGATCGACCCGGCCACATTCAATACGATGGCGGGCAGCCAGGCGAGGATATATGTGTGCGCCCACAGCAGGACCCCGGTCAAACCCATCACCATGACGCCCCACAACACCGCCCAGTATACCCTTTCCACGCAGCCCTAGCCTTACCTCCCCTACCCATGGCGAATAAACGGCGAATCTGATACTATGATTCCCGTGCCGCTCCGCTCCTGCAAGGTCGCCTGCCGGGACTTGGCCGGCACCGACCACGCCGTCGAGGTGACCGCCGCGTCCCTCTACGAAGCCGTCGGCAAGGCGCTCCTGATCCTCCGTCAAGACGACTGGGTGGATCAGATCGGCGAGGGTCTGACCGAGGTCCGGGTGCGCGTCAGCCAGCCCGCCGTCGAGCACAAGGTGCTGTTGAAAGACTTCCGGCGTTGGATGGAAAGCCGCGGCAAAACGCCAGCCGAGTGCGCACTGAAGAAGAGCTTGGCGGAGGTGATACGTGAGGGAAGGAAGCGGTGAACGGGGCCGGCCTTTCGGCCTGCGGACGCTTGACCCACACGCGGGTGAAGCTTCCCGTTGGCGGCTCGTTCGCGTGACATAATTCCGCTATGGCTACTTCAGCAGCGGTGACCGCAGCAGACGCTGAGCGCGATTCGTCCCTGGGACCCGGTACGGCCCCCGTCCTGCTGGATATCTTGGAGCACTCTCTGCACGCCGCTGCCTCGGAGTGGCTTTTTTTCCGCGAGCTGCGAGTCGGGACTGGACGACGGAACGGGAATGTGCAGCGCCTCGACGCCTTCGCTCTCAACTCACTGCCGCACACCGCGATGAAGCGCATCTGCTATGAGGTCAAGACCTCGCGGGCGGATTTCCTGGCGGAGCTGAAACACCCGCTCAAGCGCCGCATCGGGATGCGGTACTCGAATGAATTCTATTTCGTGACGCCCGCCGAAATGGTCGATATCAGTGAGATTCCAGCGGAGTGCGGACTGATCGAGGCTGGTCTGGTACAGCCTGCCGAATGGCGCCGCCTGATACGGCGGCAAGCCGGGTTCTTCAGCTTCGATGCCGAGTCGCGCCGCTATTGTGTGCTGACCGTACCGGCACCGTGGCGGGATACTCCGGGACCGACCTGGCAGTTGTTGGCGGCCATGCTGCGCCATCAGCGGCGGGAATTGTCGGAGGCGCCGCCGCCTCGACCAGTGCAGGAGCGGCTCGCATTAAGTTGAAGAGTGCCGGTGTCCGTGAACGATTCCACCAGGTCACCACGAGACGGCTCCATGTTAGCCTACAACCTGTTCCTGCTACCAGCGCGGGAGGACGACCATGCCGGAATTCTCTACTCTGATCAGCGGCCTTTCCTTCACCGAGTGCCCACGATGGCACGACGGACGGCTCTATTTCTCTGACTTCTACACAAACCGGGTGCTGGCCCTGTCCTTGAAGGGCGGGCTGGAGACACTTTGTCACGTACCCCAGCGGCCCTCCGGCCTTGGGTTCCTGGCCGATGGCCGGATGTTGATCGTGTCCATGCGCGATCGCAAGGTGCTGCGGCGCGAGTCGGACGGGTCGCTGGTTGAGCATGCGGACCTGTCCGGACTCGCCGGATGGCATTTGAACGACATGCTCGTCGATCCCGAGGGTAAGGCCTTTGTTGGCAACTTCGGTTTCGACCTGATGGGTGGCGCACCCGCTCGCCCCACCGTGCTCATAAGCGTCGCGCCCGACGGCAAGGCCCAGGTGGCGGCTGAAGGGCTGGGTTTTCCTAATGGCATGGTGCTTACACCGGATAGCGCCACCTTGATCGTTGCCGAAACCACGATGAATCGGCTAAGTGCATTCCCGGTCGAGGCAGGCGGGCTAGGTGAGCGCCGCACATGGGCCGCCTTCGGCGATGCGCCGACATCGGCCGACGTCGGTGAACTGCTGGGCCAGGTGGCCGTTGCGCCGGATGGGATCTGCCTGGACGCGGAAGGCGCGATTTGGGTGGCCGACGCCGCGCACAGCCGGCTGCTTCGGGTGGCCGCCGGCGGCCGCATCCTGGAGGAACTCCGGATCGAAGGGGCCGGCGCGTTCGCGTGTATGCTGGGAGGCGCGGATGGACGCACTCTGTTTGTTTGTGTCGCACCCACTTTCCACGAAGGCGAGGCATCCGCAAACCACCGCGCTGCGATCTTGATGACCAAAGTCGACGTGCCGCACGCCGGATTGCCGTAACCGGTTGAGACGAGTTCGCGCCTTTGCTCTGGATCGGTTTCCAACCCGATCCCCGCGTCTGGACCGGGCCTCTGTGCCTTAATATGCATCTAGGCAAAAACATTTGACAAACACCTTGTTTCAAGGTGTCGTATTTATCGAGCACGTCGTGGAACCCGCGTCCGCGGGAGGGCCGCGTTGGTGTCGGATTCGCAGCCGGTAGGCTCCCTGATGCGCGTCCAACCGATCTCCGATCAGGGTGACGCCGGACCCTGCAGGCAGCCGGAAAGGGTGAGGGATGGAGGCATGCCGTGGAGCGCGGCGCCAGCGGCAACGTCACGCTGAATCTCAACACCGGCGCCACCGACGCCACAGGCGGTGTCGGTGTATGGGGGACGGCCGACGCGGGCTACGTCTACGGATTGAACAACGGCCCTTACGTCACCGGCCCGTTGCATCAATCCTGACTATCTTCTCGCGCAAGAAACAGACGCCAAGGGCCCGGAAGCCCCTTGGCGTTTTTACGTTTGCTCCCCGCTTTCCGGCGCGCGCACCGAATGCGCCGTGGCTCTTCCCGATTGTTCGCCGCCGCTTACGCTCCCAGCCGGCTGGTCTTTGGAGCTTGTTTAGTAGATTGACTGAGCCAGTCTTTGAAGCGCGTCTCGCCGAGTCGTGCGTCGTCGTTAGGTACCAGCGTCCTCTCGCTCACCGCGATACCGTAGTAGTGCGCTTGCGGGTCGGAGATTACCTCGCGTGGATCCTTGCGCGCAGCCAGGTCCCGCCGGACGAGTTCATTCAAACGAAACTGTTCGGGGCCCCCTATTTCCACGGTGCCGTTCACCGGTGAGCCCATTGCGATCCTGCCTATGGCGCTGGCGACATCATCGGCTGCCATAGGCTGGAAGAGCACTGGAGGCAGTCGTACCTGGTTGCCCTCCGTGGAATAGTCGGCGATCTTCTTTGCGAATTCGAAGAACTGCGTGGCACGAATGATGGAGTATGGAATGGAAGAGGCTTTGATCAGATTTTCTTGAGCGAGTTTGGCGCGAAAGAAGCCGCTTTCGAGCATACGTTCCGTTCCTACGACCGACAACGCAATGTGATGTCGCACGCCGGCGGCCGCTTCCTTGCCGAGCAGGTTGCGGGTTGATGTCTCGAAGAACTGCAACACGGCCGCATCCTCCCAGGAAGGGGAGTTGGTTACATCGACGACCACCGAGGCGCCTTTCAGAGCATCCGCGAGTCCTTCGCCGGTGATCGTGTTGACGCCCGTAGTGGGCGACGCGGCTACTACGTCTTGCCCGTGCTCGCGAAGCTGCTTGACCAGCTTCGATCCAATGAGTCCAGTACCACCGATTACTACGACTTTCATGATTATCCTTTCGTGTTTACCCGGGGCAATTCCGATTCCCGGTTATTCGCCAGGAGCGAGCGGCACATCGTTTTGGGACCCGTAGCTGGTTCTCGGTTGTTCTCTGACGATGTGCCGTCAATTACGGTATGCCGGACGCCACGAAGCTAGCATCTCGACACCGTCACAAATGATGATTCAGCTCCGTCATAGCCGGTGGAGTCCTGCCGGGAGCAAATTCGGACACAGAAGTTAGATATGTGAAGGATTATCCGATGGCAGTTGAATTGCTGAACTCCTGTCATTTCGCGGTCGCGCCTCTGAGTTGCTATATACGAAGCTATAAGTCAATTATCGGCCTCGGCTGGAGCCGTACACAAGGGCGCGAGCGCTTCTGGTAGTCTCGGACAGCACCGCCAGCGCGTCCGATGCGCACGCCGTTTCCGGATCTTTCGTACTCTGCGTCACACCCTTCCCTTTGGTAAAGTGCCGATCTCTGCTTATATCAATAAGAGGAGGGCAAGAGAGTCCGGGTCTTGCGACTCGCCTGCCCTGCGTCGCATCAAAGCAAAAAATGGCCGTACGGAGGGGTTTACGTGACACGGGTCCATCTACTGCTGCGCGGACGAGACATTTGCATTGTGGGGCTATTTTGCGCTTGGATACTATACGGGCAGCAGAGCATCCAGTTTCAGGGTAGTGTTCCGGCCGGACCCGCATCCTCAACTCCTCTGGCATTGACCCTGAACGACGCCATTCGTCGCGGCCTGGAAACCAATCTGGGGCTGCTGACCCGCGCCAATAACAGCGCGGAGGTGCGCGCGCAACGAGTGCGTGCGCTCTCGGCTTTGTTACCCCAGGTGACTGGCAAACTGGGCGAAACCGCGGAGGAGCTGGATCTAAAAACTCTGGGAATCAACTTCAAGTTCCCGCCAATCCCGGGTTTTGCCGGCCTCCCAACCATTGTGGGGCCATTTGAGTATACAGCCGCGCAGGCGAACATATCGGCCAAAGTGTTCGATTGGAACGCGCGCAGGAATCTCAGTTCCGCACGCGACAACGAGGAGGCGGCCCGGCTTTCCGTGCAGGATGCGCGAGACCTGGTGGTCGAAGGGGTGGTGAACGGATACCTGGAAATCATCGCCAGCGCTTCGCGCGTGGCATCCATTCAGGCGCAGGTGAATAGCGCGGAAGCCATCTACAACCGTGCGGTCGATCAAAAACACGCGGGCACGTCGCCGGGGATCGATGTCTTGCGGGCGCAAGTGGAACTCAAGACCCAGCAGCAACGATTGCTGGCCCAACAGAACCAGTTCGATATAGACAAACTTGTGCTGGCACGCGCAATCGGACTGCCGGCGGGCCAGACGTTCGACGTCGCCGACCAGATACCGTTTGCGCCGCTGAGCGGACTGACCCAGCAAGAAGCTCTCCGGATGGCCCTGGCACAGCGCCCCGATTACCAGGGCGCCCGCAAGGCCGTGCAGGGCGCCGAAGAAGCGGTGCGGGCCGCGCACGCCCAGTGGTACCCAACCGTGGGTATCGACGGATTCTACGGCGACTGGGGTCCGACGCTGGCCAGTTCGCACGGCGTCTTTACCCTGGCTGCCGCTCTCAATTTCAACATCTTCAACGGCGGCCGCATCCGCAGCGATGTCGAACAGGCCAGAGCCGTGCTCAAGCAACGCACGGACGAACTGGCGGACCTGGGCGGCCGGATCGACTTTCAGGTGCGCACGGCTTTCCTGGACATCCACACCGCGGCGGAACAGGTGGCTGTGGCGCAGGCCAATCTGCAACTGGCCAACGAGACGCTCGAGCAGGCGCGCGACCGCTTCAGTGCGGGGGTGGCCAATACGATCGAAGTCGTGCAGGCGCAGGAGTCGGTGGCGGCCGCCAATGACAGCATCATTTCGGCGCTGTACGCGCATAACGTAGCGAAAGCCGCGCTGGCGCGGGCGCTGGGCCTGGCTGAGCAAGGAATCCAGAAATTCATCGAGGTGAAGTGATATGGCTGAGACAACAACCACGGGCGAAAAAGACGCTCCTGCGCAGGCCATCGTCCGGAAGCGCAAGCGGAGCCGATTTCGCATCATCGGGCCGATTCTGCTGGTGGTGTTGGCGGTGGCCGGCTATTTTCTGTGGCAATACTTCAGCTCCTATGAGTCGACGGACGATGCGCAGGTCGATGGGCATCTGAATGCTGTCAGCGCGCGCATTAATGGCCAGGTGAGCGCCGTGCTGGTGAAAGAGGAGCAGATCGTCAAGGCGGGCGACGTGCTGGTAAGGATCGATCCGCGCGATTACCAAGTCGCGGTGGAGAAAGCCGAAGCCGATCTGGCGGACGCCGAGGCGGCCCTGGCAAGTTCCCGGACGGATGTTCCGATTACTTCAACCAACACCAGCAGCACGCTCACGGCAGCGCGGTCTATGCGTGCGGATGCGGTCGCCGGGCTAACCGCTGCACAACGCCAGCTCAACGCATTCCAAGCGCGGCAGGAGACCAGCGAAGCGCAGGTGGGCGAGGCACAGGCGAATTACAAGAAAGCAGCGGATGACACGGCGCGCTACAAGTTACTGGTTGCCAAGGACGAGATCTCGCAGCAGATTTACGACCAGTCCGACCAGACCACCGCAGCGGCGAAAGCCGCCGTCACGGCGCGAACGGCCGCCGTGAATGAAGCGCGGCAGAACGTGAGCGTGGCGGAAGCAGCCATCGAGCAGGCAAAGGCGAAGATCGCGCAGGCAGATGCCGCCATTCAAGCGGCATTGACCGCCCCGCAGCAGGTGGCGGTGAGCCAGGCCAGAGCCCGTTCCGCGGCGGCCAAGGTGGCGCTGCAAAAAGCAGCGCTCGATCAGGCTCGCCTGAATCTCAGCTACTGCACCATCACCGCGCCGGTCGCCGGTATCGTCGACAAGAAAACGGTGGAGGTCGGCGACAATGTCTCGCCCGGCCAGCAGCTCCTGATCGTGGTTCCCCTGGACGATATCTGGGTAACCGCGAACTTCAAGGAAACTCAGCTCCGGGGGATGAGACCGGGACAGAAGGTGCGGTTCAGCGTGGATGCTTACGGCCGCGAGTATACAGGCCGCGTTACGGGGGTGGGGGGCGCCAGCGGCTCCCGCCTGAGCTTGCTTCCGCCGGAGAATGCCACCGGCAATTACGTTAAAGTCGTGCAGCGGATTCCGGTGCGGGTGGATCTGGACCCCGGCGAAAACAAGGATCACCGCCTGCGGGTGGGCATGTCGGTGGATCCCAAGGTATACCTGAACGAGTGACCGCGGGCGAATCCGATGGCCGATAATGCCCAGACACCCGGTTCACCCGCTGCCGCAGCGGCGTCCTGGAGACCGAGCTACAATCCCTGGCTGATTGCGGTGGTGGTGGCTATGGCGGCGTTCATGGAGGTGCTGGATACCAGCATCGCCAACGTGGCGCTTCCGCACATCGCGGGAGGCTTGGGCGCCAGCAACGATGAGAGCACCTGGGTATTGACTTCTTATCTGGTCTCCAACGCCGTGGTTCTCCCCATCAGCGGATGGCTGGTAAGCGTTTTCGGGCGGAAACGCTTCTTCCTGATGTGCATCTTCCTTTTTACCCTCAGCTCCATGCTGTGCGGCGCGGCGCCGAGCCTGGGCGCGCTGATTCTGTTCCGCATAATGCAAGGCGCCGGCGGCGGCGGCCTGCAACCAGGGGCGCAGTCCATTCTGGCCGACAGCTTTCCGCCGGAAAAGCGCGGCATGGCCTTCGCTGTCTACGGGATCACCGTGGTCCTGGCGCCCACGATCGGCCCTACTTTGGGCGGGTGGATTACAGACAACTATACCTGGCGTTGGATCTTCTACATCAATCTCCCGGTGGGGCTCCTGGCTACCTGGCTGTCTTACCGATTTATTGAGGAGCCTCCCTACCTCAAGCGCGCCAGGGGGGCCAAGATAAACGTGGACTACATGGGCATCGCTCTTCTCGCGCTCGGTGTGGGCGCGCTGCAGGTCCTGCTGGACAAGGGTCAGGAAGACGACTGGTTCGGTTCCCGCTTCATCACCACCCTGGTAGTGATCGCCGCGGTCTGTCTGATTACGCTGGTCATTTGGGAGTGGCGGCACAAGGATCCCATTATCGACGTCCGCCTTTTCAAGATCTTTCCTTTCGCCAGCGCCAATCTGATGATGTTCACACTAGGCGTGGTTTTCTTCAGCAGCCTGGTTTTGATGCCCCTATACCTGCAGACACTGATGGGTTACACGGCGACAAGCGCCGGCTTGGTCCTTTCCGCCGCGGGCGCCCTGCTGCTGATCGAAATGCCGGTGGTCGGTCAACTGTCCACCGCGATTCCGGCAAAGTATATTGTCGCCTTCGGTTGGCTGACACTGGCTCTTTCCATGTTTTATTCCACCTCGCATCTCGACCTGCTGATTTCCTTCGGCGAGGCGGCCTGGCTGCGGATGGCGCAGTCGTTCGGCTTGGGTTTTTTGTTCGTGCCGATCAACCTGGTCTCTTATATCGGCGTCCCGGCTGACAAAAGCAACAGCGTGGCGGGCATCATCAACTTCATGCGCAATATCGGCAGCAGCGTGGGAACGTCGATGGTCACCACGTTACTGGCGCGCCGCGCCCAGTTCCATCAATCCGTGTTGTCCGCTTTCACTACCCGGGTGAACCCGGTTTTTCAAAACCAGGTGACGGGTCTAAGCCGGCAGCTTGTCCATTCCGGGATCAGCGCGGGCGATTCCCAAGTGCATGCCTATGGATTGCTGTACCGATCCCTGCAATTGCAGTCGCAGACGCTGGCCTATCTGGATACGTACATGGTGCTGGCAGTCGGCGCCAGTATGATGTTCTTCCTCGCCTTTATCCTCCGCCGGAATGATCCTCACGCCGGGGGAGAGATTGCGGTGGGCTGATAATGGGATTTTAGGGGTGGCTCATGATCCAAGTGATCACAGTCGAGCGCGAGTTCGGCAGCGGCGGTGCGGACGTCGCCCGCGAGTTGGCGGAGCGCTTGGGCTGGAAATTATACGACCATTTGCTGACGGACGAAATCGCCCGCCTGATGGATTGTGACTGCCGGGTGGTGGAGGAGCGCGAGGAGCACAAGGACCCCCTGCGCTATCGCCTGTTCAAGGCCTTCATGCGCGGCAGCTTCGAAGGCAGTCAGAATGCGCCAAGACTGAAAATGGTGGATGCCGATTGCATCCGGGCGGCCGCCGAACGGGTGGTTACGGCGGCCGCCAAGAACGGCAATGCAGTTATCGTGGGGCGCGGGTCGGCATATTATCTGCGCGAGCGCCCGGACACCTTCCACGTTTTCATCTATGGTCCTTTCGCGGAAAAAGTGCAACGTCTGCGCAAAAAGGGACACAGCGAGGAAGAGGCTGTCGAACTGGTCGAGACCGTGGATCGCGACCGCGCCGCCTACATCAGGCAGTATTTTGACGTGGAGTGGCCGGCGCGGTACCTTTTTGATCTGATGATCAATTCCAAGGTGGGTCTCGAGGCGGTTGTGCAGACGATCCTGCAAGGTGTGTCCGTGTCGAACGAGGCTTCCCGGAAGGCCCCTGCGGGGACGCCTCGCGCGTCTCGTTGAAGGCTGGCAGTGAGCCGCTTGCGGCGGCGGAGCAGCCCACCCAGGCCCCCGGCCGCTGCGGCCCGGTGCGTCAGCCCTTCTACGTCAACCCGTGCTTCTTGATCTTGTACCGCAGCTTGTCGCGGGTTATGCCCAGCATGCGCGCGGCGTGGACCTGGTTGCCGCCGGCCTTGTCGAGGGCCTGCTCGATTACGCGGCGTTCCTGCTCGTCGAAGGACAAGTCCGCGGAAAGGCCATCGCCAGGGGCCGCCGGCACAGGCGCCGGCGAGGAAGTGGGAACACCGCCCTGGCGCAGGTACTGCGGCAGATCCGGCACGTCGATCATCTCCCCGGCGGCCAGCATGCAGGCGTGGCCGATGACATTCTCCAGTTCGCGCACATTGCCGGGCCAGGAGTGCCGGGTCAACACGATCTGCGCGCGGGGGGCCAGCGACTCTACCGGCTTGCGGTACTGCGCGGCGAACTTCTGGATAAAAAAACGTTCCAGCAGCGGCAGATCCTCTTTGCGGTCCGCCAGGGCGGGGGTCTTGATTTCGACCATCGATAGCCGGTAATACAAATCCTCACGGAAACGTTTCTCGGCGATCTGGGCGCGCAGGTCGTGATTGGTAGCCGCCACCACCCGCACGTCCACCTGGCGCGCCCTTAGCGATCCGACCCGCTGCACCTCCTGGTTTTGCAGGACCCGCAGCAGCTTGGCCTGGGTGGCCAGCGGCATATCGCCGATCTCGTCCAGAAAGATCGTGCCGGTATGCGCATATTCAAACAGTCCCATCTTGTCGGTGGTCGCTCCGGTGAAGGCCCCCCTCACGTGTCCAAATAGCTCGCTTTCGAACAGCGTCTCCACCACCGCGGAGCAATTGCAGACTACCAGCGGACCGGACACCTGGCTCAACTTGTGCAGGGCGCGCGCGACGAGTTCCTTGCCGGTGCCCGTGGGTCCGGTCACCGAGCAGGAGCGGTAGTGCGGAGCGACGCGGCGGATCTGCCCGAACATCTCCCACATCAGCGGACTGCGTCCCACCATACCTTCGAACTGACAAGTGTCCATCAGCTCGTGGTCGAGTTGGTTGGCCCGCAGACGCCGGCGCGCGTCCGTGACCAGTTTGCCTATCCGCTCGCGCAGTACGGGCAGTGAGATCGGCTTGGTGAGATAATCGCAGGCCCCTTTTTTGATCGCTTCCACGGCGGCATCGGTCGAATAGTGCGCTGTCATCAGAACGACATTCGTGGCGGGATCGACCTCCAGAATGCGGCTCAGCAATTCCATGCCGTTCATCTTCGGCATGACGACGTCGCTCAGGACTATTTCCGGATGTTCCCGGCGAACCAGGTCCAGACCGCTCTCGGGGTCATTGGCGGTGAGAATGCGCAGGCCATCTCCGGCCAGGGCTTCGGAAACCAGTTCGAGGCTCTGCGGGTCGTCGTCGATCGCCAGTAGTTTGATGCGCGGTGCCGGGGTCATGTAGATTCAGCGAGGGACTAAACTCCCGTGCGGCTCCAAGCCAGCTTCGTTAGAGGAATCTTTGGATTTCCTTTCGCAAAGCAGCGATTTCTACCGGTTTGCTGATATAGCCGTCGAAGCCCGCGTCCAGCGCCCGCTCGCGGTCTCCGTGCATGGCGAAGGCAGTCAACGCGACCACGCGCACATTACTCAATCGGGGATCGGAGCGTAACTCGCGGAGCACCCCGAATCCATCCACGTGCGGCATTTGGATATCGACCAGCAGCAGGTCGGGAACGCCTTCCCGCGCGCGCGCCACTGCCTCCCGGCCATCGACGGCTTCCATCACGTCGTAGCCGCTCATCTCCAAAACCTCCCGGATCAATTCACGGCTGGCGGCGTTATCGTCGGCCACCAGGATCTTATGGCTCATGGGCGATCCACCTGCACCCCGACCGCGCGGCGCAGATCGGCCAGCAACTGCAGCTTCCATTCTCTGTCTTTCTGAAACAGACCGATGGTTTCGTGCCGGAGCATCTCGATCTCATTATCGGACAGGTCCTTGGCGGTCAGGACCAATACCGGAATGTGCCGCAGGGCAGTATCCTCTTTCATGCGCACCAATACCTCGAATCCGTCCATCTCGGGCATGATCAGGTCCAGCAGGATGGCACTCACCGATATCCGCCCCAGCGCCTCGAGAGCCTCCTTCCCGCTGCCGGCCAGCACCGGAATGTAGCCGTCGGATTCGAGCATTTCCTTGAGCAACTCGCGGGTGCCGGATTCATCGTCCACCACCAGGATCTTGGCCGGACCGTTAGACCCCGGACCAATATACCGCCCTATGGTCTGGAGCAGAACGTCCTTGTTGACCGGCTTTACCAGGTATTCGGCCGCGCCCAGAGCCAGGCCGACCTTCGGCTCATCGACGACCGTGACGACAATCACCGGTATGCTGGAGGTTACCGGAGTCTTCTTGAGCTCATAAAGCGCGTCCCACCCGCCTTTTCCGGGCATCAGCATGTTCAGTGTGATGGCATCCGGGGCATGTTCGGCAGCCTTGGCCAGAGCTTCGGCACAGGAACTCGCCGTAATGATCTCATACCCCGCCGGTTCCAGCCAACTCGTCAGCAACTCGCGCGCGGGCGCTTCATCGTCCACCACCAGGACCAAGGGTCTCTCGCGCGGCGGCGCCATCTCGGAGGCAGCTTCTCCCATACCGGGTGCATCCTGCTCGCCCAAAGTGCGCCCGGCGGGCATGGTGAAGCTTAAGCGCGCGCCTTTACCAGGTTCGCTTTCCACCCAGATGCGTCCCCCGTGCTCCTCGACCAGGCGCTTGGTGATCGCCAAACCGAGCCCCGTGCCTTCCTTGACGCCCTTGGTGGTGGCGCCGGCCTGATGGAAGGCATCGAAGATGGCTTCCTGCTCTTCCAGGGGGATTCCCAACCCCGTGTCACTGACCGAAACCGTGAGGCGGCCGCGGCGTTCGCCAGCTTCCACCCAGATCCTGCCGTTTTCCGGGGTGAATTTCACGGCGTTGCTCAACAGATTCACCAGAATCTGCTTGAAGCGGACGCGGTCGGCGAAAACCATCACCTCCGTGCCGATGCTGCTCTGGACCACGATGTTCTTGGCAGCCGCCGCGGGGCGAATGCTGGTCAAGACTTCGGCCAGCACGACGGGCACGGAAACGTTTTCGCGGTTCAATTCCAGGCGTCCGGCCTCCACTTTGGAGAGGTCCAGTATGTCGTTGATCAGGGCCAGCAGATGCCGGGCGCCCTGCTGGATGTGATTGACGAAGCGCAACTGCTTGGGCACCAGCGGCCCGGCGGTCTGCTCCGAGAGGAGATCCGAAAAGCCGATGATGGCGTTGAGAGGCGTGCGCAACTCGTGACTCATGCTGGCCAGAAATTCGCTCTTCAGCTGGTTGGCGCGTTCCACTTCCCGGTTGCGCAGCTCAAGCTCCTTGTTGGCGGACGCCAATTTCGAATTCAGGGCATTGACCGCCGCCTGCGCTTCCTTGCGGGCGCTGATGTCGCGATTGATCTCCAGAACGTAGCCAGGCTGCGCGTCCGTCCTGCCGATCAGGATGTGCCGCGTCTCCACGGTGATCCGCGTACCATCGCGGCGGGTATGCAGCAGTTCCCCATCCCAGCGGCCACGGCTCGCGATTTCCGCCTGCAGATCCTCCAACGAGCCTGGAAACACGGTTTGAAACAACTGGTGGCTGTTCTGGCCTACGGCCTCCGCCGCCGACCATCCGTAAATCTCCTGGGCCCCGGCGTTCCACTGCACGATACGGCCGTCCACCTCGCGCACGATGATGGCGTCGTGCGAGGCTTCAATCAAAGCTGCCTGCCGGCGCATGGCTTCTTCCGCACTCTTGCGGTCGGCGATATCGCGCACCACGCACATCACCTGCGGACCATCTTTGGTGTCCAGCGGACTCAGGGTAATGTCCACGGGAAACTCGGTGCCATCGGCGCGCCTGGCCCAGAGATCGAGGCCGGAGCCCATGGGCCGCATCGCCGGCCGTGATTGGTAATGCTGGCGGTGTCCCTGGTGACCTTCCCGGTAGCGATTCGGTACGAACTCATCGACCGGCTTGCCCAGAAGCTCCGCGAGCGATACACGGAACATGCTAGCCGCCAGCGAATTGGCCAGCACGATGTGTCCGGTGCGGTCTACCTGCAAGATCGCGTCCGGCGACGCTTCGAAGATCTGACGGAAGCGCAGATCGGCGCGGACTACCTCGCGGGCGCCCGGGTCGCGCCGTGCGGCTTTCAGTTCCAGCACCTGTTTGGCGGAGACCGGCAGCCGGAAGATCTCGCCCGTATGCAGGCAATCCGCCGCGCCTTCCAGGACGCAGTTCATCAGCAGCCGGGGATCCGGATCGCTCGCCAGGACGATCAACGGTACCGGTTCGGCGCGTCCGCGCAAGGCTTCCAGGGCGGCCCGCCAGCTCCATCCGGCCGCGGCGTACCCGGTGAGGACCAGATCGAACCGCTCCTTATCCAGCAAAGCGCTCAGATCTTCGGGAGTTTCGGCGCCGGAGCGGCCGGCATCGAAACCCACCAGCGACAACTCGCGCAGGCAGCGCTCCGCGAGATCCGGCTCAATTTTAAGGAATAAGACGCGCAATGCGCCCTCTCATTTGTTTAATAATATACAATCCGGAGGTCCGGTGGGAGTTATTGGGCGTCGTCGGGGGGAGCGGTGAATTCCTGGTTGCGGCGCCAGGCCAGTCCTAAAAACCCGGCCAGTATGGCGAAGGGCGGCAAACCGAGCAGGACAATGCCGATATTCAGCAGGTGGGAGCGGGCGGCATTCTGCGCGGCGGCGGTGCGAAAGCACATCACGCATTGCCCCCAGGCGGAGCCTGAAGGAACCATGGCGGCCAAAAAGATCGCCGTCGCCAGACGTTTCATTGCGGCCTCATCATCATCAGCCGGCTGGAATCCGGCATGAACATCAGCAACATGAGAATGATGCACAAGATCAGCATCGGAAACAGGGTCAGGAAAAGACTCAATTTCTCGAACTTCAGGTGCATAAAATATGCGATAATTAGCGCCGCTTTGATGACCGAAAGACCAACCAACGCGGTGAGGAATATCAGTACGGGGATCTGCTCGTAGGCCAGAAAGACCTCGATCCCGGTCATAAATAAGAGGGCGCACCAGACGGTGATGAAGGCCTTGGCCGTGGCGCCGTGAATCTCCTGGATGGCTTCTGCGTGTGCGCTCATATTTGCCCTTCTTTTCTCTAAATCTTGGCCGACATTAAATAAACCAGCGGGAAAATGAACATCCAGACCAGGTCGACAAAGTGCCAATACAGGCCGCTGACTTCCACGTCTTCGGCTTTGAACTTGCCGCGCCCGACGGCAAAGGCGATGATGCTCAGATAGATGAGACCGATGATCACGTGCGTCATGTGCAGTCCGGTGAGCGCGAAAAACGTGCCGCCGAACAGGGGCACTCCCCAGGGATTGTCGAACGGAGTGACGTGTTCGTTGCGGATCAAGTTCAGCCATTCGGTCAGGTGCAGCACTACGAAGGCCCCGCCACCGGCCATGGTGGCCAGAATCCAAGCGACGGCCGCCTTGCGGTTGCCGTGATTCATGGCGTGCACTCCCATCACCATGGTGAGGCTGCTGGAGAGCAGGCAGAACGTCATGACCGTCGAGAAGATGATGCTGGGGGAGAAGTGAAACGGCGTGGGCCAGTTGGGCGTGGCCAGCCGCACGTAAGTGTACGCCATCAGCAGGGCGGAAAAGGTGAGCGCATCCGAGATGATGAACAGCCACATGCCGAACTTCTTGGAGTTCACGGCATATGGCGATCGCCCTCCCGCCCAAACCGAAACCGTGCCGACGGCTGCCGCCGAATCGCTATGGGACATCAACAGTTCACCCCCAAACGAGAAATAGGATCATCAAGTAGACCCACAGGCCATCCACAAAATGCCAGAACATGGCGCTGACGTCGACCGCGGTGCGCTTGCCGGGTCCCAGGCGCAGACGCAGCGCTTGCACGTCCACGTAGCCCAAAGCTGCCAGACCGCCCAGGATATGCACGCCGTGCGTCGCCGTGAGCAGGTAGAAGAACGAACTGCTGGGATTGGTCGATACGAAGATGCCGGCTTCGTTCAGTTGCAGCCAGGCGTAAGCCTGACCCAGCAGAAAGAGGAGCCCCAGGACTGTGCCGGCGGTCCAGTAACCGTTGAACTCGGTGCGGCGGCCGGCTTTGAGAGCCCGGCGCGCCCACTCCAGCAGCAGGCTGCTGGCGATCAGCACGCCTGTGTTCACCCAAAGGATGTGCGGCAGACGCAGGGCCACCCAGTCGTTGGAAATTCCGCGCCGCACCACGAAGGCGCTGGTGAATGCCGCGAAGGCCATGGTGGTGGCTGCCAGCAACACCATGAGGCCGGTCATGGAAGCGCGCCGCGACGCACCGCGCCCGTCCGATCCTCCCCCTCCGCCGAAGCCGCCGCTGCGCGGCGGGGCCGGAGGCTTGATGACGTCGGATGTGATGGAACCAGGCATTCAGAACCCCGCGGCGGATGACCTACTCCGCATGCGTTTCCACCGGATCGGTCTGCATGATGAAGTCGCTCGCCGCGCCGGGAACGCTGTAATCGTACGCACCGCGATAGACCACCGGATGGTGGCCGCCGAAGTTGTCAAATGGCGGCGGCGACGGGATGGTCCATTCGAGGGTGGTGGCGTTCCAGGGATTCATAGGCGCCTTCTTGCCCGCCTTCATGCTCCAGAACAGATTAACGAAGAACAGGATCTGCACCGCGGCTGTGAAATAGGCGGCGTGCGTCATGAAGGTGTGGACCGGGAGCAGCTTGCTCAGAAAGTCGAAATTGGTGAAATCCGAATAGCGCCGCGGATTGCCGGCAATGCCCAGCCAGTGCATGGGGGTGAAGATCGCGTACACGCCCAGGAACGTGAGATAGAAGTGGATCTTGCCCAACGTCTCATTCATCATGCGGCCGAACATTTTGGGGAACCAGTAGAATGTTCCGGCAAACATACCGAAGATCGCCGCCACCCCCATAATCATGTGGAAATGCCCGACCACGAAATACGTGTCGTGGAAGTACAGGTCCAAAGCCGGCTGTCCCAGGAAAATACCGCTCAAACCGCCCGTGACAAAAAGCGAAACGAACCCAAGGGCGAACATCATGGCGGTGGTGAAGTGTATCTTGCCGCCCCATAAGGTGCCGATCCAGTTAAAGGTCTTGATGGCCGATGGCACCCCGATGGCCATGGTGAGCACGGAGAATGCCATAGCCGAATAGGGGCTCATGCCGCTCATGAACATATGGTGTCCCCAGACCAAAAAGCCCAGGAATCCGATGGCCAGGATGGCGTACACCATAGCTTTGTAGCCGAAGATGGGCTTACGCGAGAAGGTGGACAACAATTGGGAGGTCACCCCCATGCCGGGCAGGATGGCGATGTACACCTCCGGGTGGCCGAAGAACCAGAACAGATGCTGCCACAGCAGCGGCGATCCGCCTTTGTGGTTGAGGATCTGATCGCTGACCAGGAGGCCGGCGGGAAGAAAGAAGCTGGTTCCGGCCGTGCGGTCCAGAATCAGGAGGACGCCGGCGGCGAGCAGCACGGCGAATCCCAGCAGGCCCAGAATGGCGGTCACGAACCAGGTCCAGCAGGTTAGCGGCAGGCGCCACAGCGACATTCCCTGGCAGCGCAGGTCGATCAGGGTGGCAATGAAGTTGATGGCGCCCATGAGCGAAGCGCCGCAAAAGATCGCGATGCTGACGATCCACAGCGTCTGTCCCAAACCCTCTCCCGGACCCGAGAGTTTGCCGACGGCGCTCAAGGGCGGATAAGCGGTCCAGCCGGACAGCGGCGCCCCTCCTTGCACGAAGAACGCCGAAACCATCACGCCGAGAGCCAACAGCGTGGTCCAGAAGGAAAGCATGTTCAGTACGGGAAACGCCATGTCTTCCGCGCCGATCTGGATGGGCAGGAAGTAATTGCCAAAACCGCTCTGGGGCGCGGTGGTCAACACGAAGAACACCATGATGGTGCCGTGCATGGTCATGAGCGACAGGTACAACTCCGGCGTCATGATGCCGCCCTGCGCGGCGGTGGGCCACAGCGTGCCGAACCAGCCCACTTTGGCGTCCGGGTTGACCATGTGGTAGCGCATGAGCAGCGACAGGCTCACGCCGATCAGGACCGAGAACAACGCCAGGAAATAATATTGGATGCCGATGACCTTGTGGTCCAAGCTGAAGACATATTTCCGGATGAAGCCTTGCGGCGCGTGATGCGCGTGCATTACAGGTGCGGACATATGGTGTTCACCGTTGATGGAATCTTCAAAACCGGGCCCTGGGGAGTCATTACTTGTTGGCGGCCTGCTCCTGTTTCCATTTTTCGAAATCGGCCTCGGACATCACCTGCATGGTGCTGCGCATCTGGAAGTGGCCGAGACCGCACAACTCCGAACACGGAATCTCATAGGTGCCTGGGGTGTCTGCCTGAAAATAGAGCGGGATCTCCATGCCGGGTACGATGTCCTGTTTCAGGCGCAATTCCCGGACGAAGAAATTGTGGATCACGTCACGCGAGTGCAGGATCAGTTTGATGGGCTTGCCAGCGGGCACTTTTAGCGATGCGCTCACGATATCGTCTTTCCCGGCCGGATCCTTGTCGTCGAGGCCCATGGGGTTGCCCGCCGCGTCGTTGACCAGTTTCAAATCCGTGTGCCCAAATTTTCCGTCCGGCCCGGGATAGCGGAAGGTGAAAGCGAACTGTTTGGCCATCACCTCGATGGGGACGGCATGGGGGTCCGGTTCGGAAAGATGGACCGCCGCCCAGATGTGCGTGCCCATCAGGACGATGCCGATGAACAGAAAAGCCGTAGCCGTAGTCCAGATGGTTTCCCACTTGTTGTTGCCGTGCGAGTAGGAGGCGCGCCGGCCATCGTCGCGATAGCGGAGGATCACCCAACCCAAAGCAAATTGCGCCAGGAAAAAAATCACCCCGGTGATCACCAGGGTGCGCATGAACTGCTCGTCGTAGGCGATGCCGTGCTGGGATATCGGCGGTGGAAACCACCAGGTTTTAGCAATGAAGAAATAACAGATGACGATCGTAAGCAGCCAGACAATCGGTGCCAGCAGCATCCTTATGGTCCCTCGGCCCTCGGGTGTGCATCCCGAGATTTTGACGACGATATCACACTCGCCCGCAGTGCGCAACTGGATGCCGGGGCTTGGGGCCGGGGAGACGGTTGGCGGGGATCAGTGCGCGGCGGGCGCGAGCTTGCTCAGGATGCGGTCGTGGATCCAATGCGCATCGAACCACTCCACCGGATTCACCTGCACCCCGTCCACCTGCATGCTGAAGTGCAGGTGATCGCCGCCGGCCAGCCCTGTAGAGCCGCTGCGGCCCATCGGCTGGCCTTTTTTCACCATGTCGCCGACCTTCACCTCGATCTTGCTGAGGTGGCCGTAGATCGATTGCAGGCCATAGCCGTGATCGAGCACGATACAATTGCCGTAGATGCCCAGGTCGGAGGCCCACACCACGCGCCCGTCGTTGGCCGCGACCACCGGTACGTGCTGGGTCACGGCGAGATCGTATCCCAGGTGAACCTGCTGATCCACCTTCTTGCCTTTGTATATGTAACTGCGCACGTCGGCGAAATGCGCTTCCACCTGGGAATTGGAAAGCTGCAGGAACGGGCCGTTCCAGAGGACATGCTCTTCGGTCTTCTGGCGCAGGTCGGCGAGCATCTGGTTGTCTTTCTTCCGCAGTTCGCCGTTGATGCGCAGGAAGCGCTGCAGCAGATCGCCCGCGCCCGTGGGATCGATCTGGTTCACCACCTTATCGAGGAAAGCATCCGTGATTTCCAGATCGCGCGTGCGGAACGGCTTGGGAAAGACCTTAAACCAGAAGCGCCCCGTAACCTCCGTGCCCGCGGCATTGAGCGCGTAAACATGCGGCACGGTGTCGACGGGCAGGTCCCAGGGGAATGCGAACAGCGAAAAGCGCTCGTTGTTGGGCTTGCCGGGCAGGGGATAGCTGCGGAAAGTGTACGGTCCGAGTTTGACGCCGGCCTCCGACCAATCGCCGGAAACCGTGAAGGTCACCAGCTCGCTGCCGCCCTGGTTGATGTAGTGCTGTTCTTCGTCCACCTGCAGGCGCGGCGGTTCGAGGACCACATTTACGTCGAAGGTGGCGTCCACGGTGCGGCCCAGGAAATCGTTGGATTGCGCCTCGACGATCAGCGCGGCCTTGCCGTCGTGCAGGGCCGGCGCCTGCTGCTTGCCCGCGGCAAAGCTAAAGGTACGCGGCCCTTCGCGATGCCGCATAAACAGGAGCCGGCTCGCCGGCGTGCGCTGCTCGAAGACCATCTGGCGCTTGCCGTCCTGCTCCAGGCTGGCGGTGAATCGCCGGACACCATAAGCGGCCGTAACCTCGGCTTTCACCGGCGTGCTGGCGCCGACGGCCTTGACCGGCGGCTCCATGCTGATGACCGGCGTGGCGGAAAGCGCCGCCAGAACCGCCAACACCCCAACGAACAGCGCGACAACACCTGCAAGTATGAGTTTCACTTTTTCGTCCAGGAATCCACCCAATCGATCACCGTCTTATACCAGAGCAGACTGTTCTGCGGCTTCAGCACCCAGTGACCCTCGTCGGGGAACAGCAGCAGCTTGGAAGGAACCTTCTGCATTTGCAAAGCCGTGAAGAGCTGCAGGCCCTGGCTCAACGGCACGCGATAATCCAGCTCGCCGTGCACCACCAGCGTGGGCGTATGGAATTCCTTCACGAACATGCTGGGCGACCAGCGCGCGTACATCTCGGGATTGTCCCAGGGCGTGCCGCTGAATTCCCAAAGCGGGAACCAAAGCTCTTCGGTCGAGCCGAACTCGCTGCGCAGGTCATAGACGCCGTCATGCGTCACCAGGGCTTTGAAACGCTGGGTATGGCCCAGAATCCAGTCGATCATGTACCCGCCGTAGGACGCGCCGGCGGCGGCCATGCGGCTGCCGTCGGCATACGGGATGCCGGTCACAACATGATCGGCGACGGCCATGATATCGTCGAAGGCGCGGCCGCCCCAGTCGCCGTTGATCTGGTCGATGAACTTCTGGCCATAGCCGGTCGAGCCGCGCGGATTCGGCATCACGACCACGTATCCCGCCGCCGCGAAGACCTGCGGATTCCAGCGATAGCTCCATTCCTCGCCCCAGGCGCCTTGCGGTCCGCCGTGAATCAGCAGCAGAACGGGATACTTCCGGTCGTCGCGGAACCCTGGCGGCTTCAGGAGGAAACTCTGTATGCGGTCGCCATCCGGCGCGTCTACCCAGAATTCCTCCAGCGGCGTCAGCTCGTGGGAGCTCAGCAGCGCGTCATTGTGGTGCGTAAGCGGGACCGGGACCCCGCCGGTGGAGGAGGCGCGGTAAATCCCGGAAGGCGCCATGGCGCTCTGTTGCGTGTAGACGAGCGTCTTGCCGTCGGGGGTGAACTGCATGTCGTCCAGGTGATTGTCGCCGCTGAGCGCCACCCGCGCCTCGCCGCCCTTCAGCGATTTGAACTGGATCGACTGCCGGCCGCGATCCTCAACCGTGAAAAACAAGCTGTTCGAATCGGGCGACCAGGTGAAGCTGTTCACCCAGCGATCCATGTTATCGGTGAGATCGGTGACATGGCCGGTCGCACGATCCATCACCCACAAGCGCCAACGGTCGCTTTCATATCCGGGCCGGACCTGCGCGCGCCAGGCGAGATACTTGCCGTCGGGCGAGTACGCGGGCGTGTCGTCGGCGCCCGGATTCTCGCTGATCTTGCGCGCCGGGCCGCCGGCGATGGGAACGGCGTACAGGTCGGTGTTCGTGCTGATGGCGGGCACCGGGTCCATATTGACGGCATAGCAGAGCTCGCCGCCGTCCGGAGAGATCGCATAGTCGTCACCGCCGCCAAGCGAGAACGGCGGGACGTCGCGATCGCCGGGGGTGAGGTCCTTGGCCGGGCCGCCGGCTACCGGGACCACCAGCAAATGGCTCCGCCGCGCGCTCTGCCAGCGAGTCCAATGCCGGTAGAGAAGGCTGGTGTAGATCCGCGCCTTCACCTTGTCGGCTTTCTCGAAATCCAATGCGCGGCGGTTGCAGCCGTCGTCGGCGCCGCAGTTCGGAAACACGTCGCTGGTGAAGACCAGGTTCTTGCCGTTTGGAGCAAACAGCACACCGCCCGCTTCGGTGGAGACATTGGTGACCTGTTTGGCATTGGACCCATCCGGATCCATCAGCCAGATCTGGGAGGCGCCGCTGCGATCCGAGACAAAGGCGATGTGGCGCGAATCGGGCGACCAGCGCGGCCGTTCATTATCCTGACCGGAGTGCGTGATCTGGGCGGGGGTGCCGCCCGCCAGCGCCGTCACCCAGATCTGGGTGATTTTCCTGTTATCGGGCACGTCCACGGTTTGCACGGTATAGGCGACCAGGTGGCCATCGGGCGAAACCTGCGGGTCGGCCACGCGCGACAGGTCGAGCAGAGCGTGTGCGTCGAAGGGCGGCTTTTGGGCGAAGAGAGCGGCGCTCGAGAGAAGCACCAGGAGGGCTCGATGCATAACCGAATTGTAGCGCCGAGGTAAGGCAGGCCATCGTTTTCCGTGGTCCTTCTCTCGCCTGGGATGAGACAATGGGCTTATGAGGATTCTGCTGTTCAGCGGCAAAGGGGGCGTAGGCAAGACCAGCCTGGCAGCCGCCACCGGCGTGCAACTGGCGCGGCTGGGTTACCGCACGCTGGTAATGAGCGTCGACCCGGCGCACAGCCTGGCTGATTCCTTCGACCTGGAAACCAGCCTTTTCCACGAAAAAACGGGCGACCCGTACCGGATCAGCGACAAACTGTCCATCCACGAAGTCAACATACAAAAAGAGATCAAGCGGCACTGGCGGGAGATTTCCGCTTACGTGATCTCCGTGCTCCGCACCACCGGCATCAGCGACGTGGAAGCCGAGGAACTGGCTATCCTGCCGGGGATGGAAGAGCTGAGCGCCATGATGTGGGTGAACCAGTTCCGGCGCGAGCAGCGCTACGACATCATCGTGCTGGATTGCGCTCCGACCGCGGAATCGATGCGCTTCGTCAGCATGCCGACCACGCTCGACTGGTACATGAAGCACATCTTTCCCTTCCAGCGCACGGTGCTGAAGGCCGTACGGCCGCTGGCGAACCGTGTTTCGCCGGTTGAATTGCCGACGGACAATTACTTCGCCAATATCCAGGACCTGTTCGGCAAGCTGGAAGGCATCGACGAGTTGCTGGAGGACCCCAGGCTGACGAGTGTGCGGCTGGTGACCAATCCCGAAAAGATGGTGCTGCGCGAGACCCAGCGCGCCTTCGTCTACTTCTCCCTGCACGGCCTGACCGTGGACGCGGTCATCGTGAACCGGGTGCTGCCGGAGGTCGTCACCGACTCGTTCTTCTCCGAGTGGCGCGAATCGCAGCAGCGCATCCTGCAGGAGATCGACGCCTACTTTTCACCGGTGCCCGTAAAGCGAGTGCCGCTGTTCACGCACGAGGTGTTGGGCGCGGACCGGCTGAACGAGCTGGCCACATCGCTTTACGGCGAGAACGAAGATCCTTCCGCCATCACGCGCACCGAAGCGCCTTACACCTTCGCCAAGCGCAACGAGCATTACGAGGTGCGGCTGCTGCTGCCGTTCGCCGCCAAGGGCGAAGTGGGGCTTTTCAAGAAGGGCGACGAGCTGGTGGTGCAGATCGGGACCCTGCGCCGGCACATCGGCCTGCCGACTTCCATGGCGGCCCTTTCGCCGGCGCGCGCAAAGTTGGAGAATAAGGTATTGACCGTGGAGATGAGGGAGGTTTGATTATGGAAGATGAAAAGAGAACTGCCGACGCCCCGGGCTGCTTCTATTGTCTCAACGTGAAGCCGTTTGTGCGGCATATCTGGTCGGAAGCGACCAAGGATCATTTCCGCAATTCGCGCGTGGAGTTTTTGAAGGGTTTGCGGAGCGTCCTGGACGACAGGATCAGTGACCTGTCGCGGCATGAGGCGAAGGGCACGCACGTTACCGTGGAGTAGCGGTCCCGTTCGCCGGCAAGCATTCCCTCATTCATAGCGCAGGGCGCGCATGGGATCCACGCGCGCGGCACGGCGCGCCGGCACCCATACCGCGAGCATGGTGACGGCCAGTAGCGCCGGCACCACCAAGAGGTAGGCCAGCGGATCCCTTTTGGTCGCGCCAAAGACGGCCATCACGATTCTCTCGACGCCAAGGCTGGCCACCAGCCCGATCGCCGACCCCGCCAGCACCAGCAGCAGGCCTTGCCGGAGCACCATGCGCATCACCAGTCCGCGATCCGCGCCAATGGCCATACGGATACCGATCTCCCGCGTACGCCGGGCGACCGAGTAGGCCACCAGCCCGTAGAGTCCGATCATCGCCAACAGCAGCCCGATGAGTCCCATGGCGCCCACCAGTCCGTTGATCAGCGAGGCGACTGCGGCGCGCGCCTGGTACAGGTCCTGCACCGTGCGTATGTCGAAGACCGGCTGGTTGGAGTCCAAGTTGTGCACCAGCCGGCGCAGCGGCTCGGCCAGACCGGCGGGGTCGCCGAAGGACCGGGCCACCAGCGTCATGCGCGCCCGCGGACGCTCGGTCATGGCCAGGTAGAGGTACTCGGTAGGGGGCTCGCCGACCCAGAGGTATTTGCCATTCTGGGCGATCCCTACGATCTGGACCCACTTGCCGTCGCGGCCGCCCAGCCAGAACCGCTTGCCTACGGGGTTCCTGCTGGGGCCAGTAATGCCGGCCCAGGACTTCATTGATCACCGCCACAGGCTGCCCGCCGTAGAGATCGCTCGCGCGGAAGCCGCGTCCGCGCAGGATCGCCACCCGCATCGTGTCGAAGAAATGATCGTCCACCCAACTGGCAAAGACGCCCACCGACTCCTTGTTCTTCGGCAGTTGATAGCCTTCCGGCCGGATGCCCTCCTGCTGCTGGTTCATCGAAAAAGGAACGGCGCTGACAAGCGTCGCGGACCTGACGCCGGGGGTCGCGCGCGCGCCGTCCACCAGTTGCCGGTAGAACTGCTGGGCCTGCGGTTTGCTGTCCAGCGCCAGGGTCGGATCAAAACTCATCATCAACAGATGATCCGTGCGGAAACCGGGACCGGACGAGAGCGCGGCGTGGAAACCGCGGTACAACATGGCCGCCACCACCACCAGCACGAGCGACAGAGCCACCTGGGCGACCACCAGCGCGTTGCGCCCCCAGAAGCGCTGCTTCTGGAAACTGTCGGCATCGGCGGCTTTCAAAACCCGCACCAAATGCGTGCGGCTCGCCTGGAGCGCGGGCGCCAGGCCGAACAGCACGGCGCTGGCTAGTGACATCACCAGGCTGAAAATCAGCACACGATGATCCAGCCGGACATCGATTACGATGGGCAGGTCAGAGGGCACTTGTATACGGCGGAGGAAGGAAGCGCCGGCATACGCGAACAGCAGGCTCACCACGCCGCCCACCAGCGCGATCGCCAGGCTCTCCGCCAGCAGTTGCCGGATCAGCCGGGTGCGTCCCGCGCCGACCGCCAGCCGGATGGCGATTTCGCGCGTGCGGGCACGCGCACGGCTCAGGAGCAGATTGGCCAGGTTGGCGCAGGCGACCAGCAGCACCAGCCCCGCCAGGCCCAGCAGCATGGCGGAGAGCACCGCATCCTCGGCATCGTCATGGAGACGCGTCTGAAATTCGGTCTCCACCACTACGCCCCGGTCGCGATTGGTATCCGGATAGGCTTGCGCCAGGCGCCGGGCGATGGCTGCCAGTTCCGCCTCCGCCTGGGTCCTGTTGATGCCGGGCGCCAGCCGGCCTCGGACTTCGAGCGCGCGGTCGCCGCGCTTCTGCAGCAGGTTCATCTCGGAATTCGCCGAGAGGCGCGGCGCCATCGCCAGCGGCACAAACATGGCCGGCCGTATATACTGATCCATGCGGTGAAACGCTCCGGCGCCACCCCGATCACCGTAAAATCCAGACCGTCGAGCCGCACCTTTCGGCCGACGATGGAACCATCCGCGCCCAACTGCTTTTCCCAGAAATCGTGCCCCAGCACGGCGACCGCGTCGCGGCCCGGCACGCTGTCCTCGTCCGGACGGAAGCCGCGGCCCAGCGCCGGCTCCACGCCCAGCGTCTGGAAGAAGTTGCCCGAGACCAGCATGCCCATGCGCATTTGGGGCAGATCGTGCGGCGCGGCGCTGAAGCCGAAGATCTCGGTTTTGAATGCTACCATCCCGGCGAGCGTTCGACTGCTATCGCGCAGGTCCACGTAGTCCCGGTAGGAGATGAGCGTCGACGGCTCGCTCGGCGTTTTTCCCCGGATGGTGACCACATCGCCGGGATGCGCGACCGAAAGCGGCCGGAACAGCAGGGCGTCGGCCAGGCTGAACATGGTCGCGTTCACGCCGATGCCCAGGGCCAGCGACACCACCGCGACCAGGGTGAACCCGGGACTCTTGCGCATCATGCGGAAGGCGTAGCGCAGATCCTGCCCGATGGTTTCCAGCCACGTGTTCACCCAGGCCCCCCGCGCCGCTTCTTTGGCTGACAACACGTTGCCGAAGTCGCAGCGGCTGGCGCGGGCGGCCCCCTCGCGCGGCGCGCCGGCCTGGACTCTCTCTTCCGTGTCCAACATCAAGTCGTGCGCGATCTCCTCGTCGAGCTCGTCATCGCGCCGTTTCTGCCGCCCCAAATTCCAACGCATGTTGACTCCCTATGCCGGGCGCATCACCCGGCCGATGGTCTTCACCAGCAGGTTCCACTTGGACCGCTCCGCAAGCAGCCGCTTCTTGCCGGCCGCCGTGAGCCGGTAGTACTTGGCCCGGCGATTCATCTCGGAGGCCTTCCATTGGGAGGCGATCAATCCCTGGGCCTCCAGCCGGTGCAGGGCGGGATAGAGCGATCCCCGCTCGATTTTGAGCAGGTCCGCCGAGCTGTGCCGGATGGTCTGCCCCACGCCGTGGCCGTGCTGCGGTCCCCACTGGAGGGTGCGCAGAATGAGCATATCCAGGGTGCCTTGCAGCAGTTCAATCTGATGTTCGTTCCGGTCGTATGTTGACATGTGCGCTCTAGCAGACATTCTACTAGAAAGGTCGTACCTTTTACTAGACGATCTTCTAGAGAAAATGTTCCATGCATTTCGATAGGCTTCCGGATCGACGGCCGGCGGTTGGTATAAACTCGATAGGGGATGGCAAATCAGGGGGCGGACCGGCGCACGGTACTCGAAATGCTGGCCAAGGCAGCGGCGGCCAGCCAGTTCCCTGGATTCCGGCGTTGGGTTTTCGGCCAGCAGCCGGAACGCGAGCCGCGGAAAGGCACGTACCGGCCTGCCTTCTTCTCGCCATCCGAGTACCACACGATCGACGTATTGACCGGCCTGATCATTCCCGCGGACGGCACTCCCGGAGCGCGTGAAGCCGGGGTCAGCGAGTTCATCGATTTCCTGGCGGCGCACGGCGAAACCGACATTCAGGAGCCGATGCGGCGCGGCCTCCAATGGCTCGACGCGGTGTCGCGGAAGCGGCACGGAGCGCCCTTCGCCAGCCTCTCTCCCGAACAGCAGGACGGCGTGTTGAGAACCGCAGCGCACCGCGGCCAGGCGCCGCGGGACGATCCCCAGGGACAGGCGTTTTTCCGCCTGATCCGCCGCTACACCGTCATGGGCTACTACACCAGCCGCATCGGACTCGAAGAACTGGATTACCCGGGGCTGCGGATCTATTCCGCGTCCCCGGCGTGTCCCCATACCGGCGATCCGGAACATCGCCATCTGCCGCCGCCAAAAGTCTGAACATGCCGGACCGGATCTATGACGTCATCGTGATCGGAACGGGCGCCGGCGGCGGCATGGCGATTCATGCCCTGTGCCAGGCGGGCGCCAAAGTTTGCGCGCTGAATGCCAGCCGGCGGCTCAAGCCAAGCCGGGACTTTCGCAATCACCGCCAGCCTTTCGATATGCCCTTCCGCGGCTTCGGCGATCCGGTAAAACGCAAGAACTGGATCGGGTACATGGATAACGAGTACACCGAGGGCATCTGGGAGCACGAAATCATCTTCACGAAAGCCCCCGGCACCGAGTGGACCTGGCGGCGCTGCTTTGCCGTCGGCGGCAAGACCAACTTCTGGGGACGGTCGTCGGCGCGCTTCGGCGACATCGACTTTCGAGCTGCCAGCCGTGACGGCTACGACGTGGACTGGCCCGTCACTTACGCCGAAATGGCGCCGTACTACAGCCGCGTGGAACGCATGATCGGCGTGGCCAGCACGGTACAGAAGCGCCCCAGCAACCCGGACGGGGAGTATCTGCCGCCCATGAACTTCCGCTGCATCGACCGCATTCTGGAAAGCGGCGCGCGGAAGGTGGCCATTCCTTATCTGCCGGATCGCATCGCCCAACTGACGGTGCCGCACGCCGGGCATCCGTCCTGCCACTATTGCGCCAATTGCACGGAGGGTTGCGATGTGGGTGCATTCTTCTCCACGCCGTGGTTCTTCTTGCCGGCCGCCGAAAGGACCGGCAACCTGGATCTGCGCACCAACGCACTCTGCCGGCACATTCTGGTCGATGAAAACGGCCGCGCCAAGGGCGTGGCGTACGTCGACCGCGTCACGCGGCGGGAGGTGGAAGTATATGGCCGGGCGGTGGTTCTGGCGGCATCGTGCGTCGAGTCCGCGCGCATCGTTCTGAACTCTAAGTCGCGCCAGTGGCCCGACGGCATCGCGAATTCCAGCGGCCAGGCCGGCCGCAATCTGTGCGATCACCTGTACGGCACTACGGCGCGCGGCTATTTCCCGCAGTTACTCGGGCAGCCCAGCTTCCCGGATAATGTCTCGGCGAGCACGGTGGCCTGGATGCCGCGCTGGCAGAATCTGGAGAACCCGCGCCAGGAGGAGTTCATCCGCGGCTACTCGGTTTACCCGGATGGAGGCTGCGCCGAGTTTCCCTGGTACTTCGAGGAGATCGAAGGTTTCGGCAGGGAGTTCAAGCGGGCCATCAAACGGCGGTATCCTACGCCGGTCAGTTTTTATATCCAGGCGCCCACACAGCGCAGTGACGCCAATTTCGTGGATATCGATCCGCAGGTGAAAGACGCCTACGGGATACCCGCCGCGAGGCTCCACTTCGCCTGGGACCGGAACACTCTGCTCATGTGGGAACACGGCAAACAGGCCTGCGAGCAACTGCTGCGTGCGAGCGGCGCGGAATACCTGGGCGCGGCGGCGGAACCGGACATGCCCGGAACCAGCCTTCACGAAACCGGCACGCTACGAATGGGCAACGACCCGAAGCGGTTTGTGACGAATCGCTTCGGACAGGCGCACGATGTCGGGAACCTCTACGTCTGCGATGCCAGCGTATTCCCCAACTGCACCGACAAGACCACCACGCTCTCGATTCTCGCCTTCACCCTGCGCACGGCGGAGCACCTGATCGAGAACCTGAAACAGGGCTGAATCGGGTTCTATACGAACTTGTACTCGCCGGGCACCGGCAGCGGCGGCACTTCCAGCTTCATGTCGTAATCGAACGCCTTGGGCTGCAGGTCCAGCGGAGAATTCATGATCTGGTCCCAGGTGATCTCCTGCCCGGAGTACGCCGATTCACGCGCCATGATGCACATCATGGTGCTCTCGGCGACCGCCATCCCGTCGTTGATATAAGGTCCGTCGCCGCGGATGCTCTTCACCAGCGCGATGTGCTCCTGCACATAAGGATCCTCGCCCTTTTGGCCCATGTCCCGGCAGTTGGTCCGGCCCTTCGTACCCACGATCAACTCCGACACATTGGTATAAGTCGGCTTGCGGAACTGCCGGCAGTGGCTCGACAGGTGGACCCCGTCGGCAAACGTGAAATCGGCGTCGATGTGATCGTAGATATTGCCGTAGATTTCCACGCGGGGCCGCCATGCCGCGCCGCCGGAGGCAAAGACCTTCACCGGATGCGCGCCCATGAACCAGTGGATGACGTCGATGTTGTGCAGGTGCTGCTCCACGATCTGATCGCCGCAGATCCACACGAAGGAGTACCATGCGCGATGCTGGAACACCATGTCGGACCACTTCGGGTCGCGTTCCTTCTGCTGAATTACCGGCGTGCCAACCCAGTATCCGTACGTCGCCACGATGTCGCCGATGGCCCCGTCGCGCACTTTCTGCCAGGTCTCCAGGTACTCGCGCTGGTTGCGGCGCTGCGCGCCCGATACCACGGTTAGTTTCAGTTCCTCCGCCTTCTTCGCCGCGGCCATCACTTTGCGCACGCCCACCGGATCGGTGCCGAACGGCTTCTCCGCGAAGATGTGTTTCTTGGCCTCCACCGCCGCCACGAAGTGCTCGGGCCGGTATCCGGGCGGCGTCGCCAGAAGCACCACGTCGATATCGGAAGCCAGCACCTTCTTATAAGCGTCGAAGCCGATGAAGTGATGGTCGGGATCGACTTTGACTTTTTCCGCAACGCCGGCGTATTTGGACTCGCGGATTTCGGCGAGCGACTTCTCCAGGTGATCCTCGAAGATGTCGCCCATGGCTACCAGTTCCACGTTCTCGTTGCCGTGCAGAAACTGCTGCGCCGCTTCGGTGCCGCGGCCGCCGCAGCCGATCAGCCCGGCCTTCAGCTTCTCGTTGCCGGCTCCGCGCACCAATTCCGGACGGATGATCATGAACGCCGTGGCGCCCGCGGCCATGGCGGTGGAGTTGCTCAGAAACGACCTTCTGGAGATGTGTTTCGTATCGCTTTCCATATATTCGCCTCCCTTAGGCTTTAAGCTGCGATTGTATCCTATAGTTGAATGCGAAACCTGGTGCTCGCCTTCCTGCTGCCGGCCGCCGCGCTGGTTGCGGATTGCCGCTTCACCTTGGCCGACCAATCCAACTGGAACCTGGCATTGGGATTCTATTTCGATCTGGAGAATAGCGCTACCGGTTCGGCCGCTTATTGCCAGATGGCGAACCTGACGATCGGCATGGGCGCGGCGGATGGCTCGCAGTGGCGATTCATTGGCGCCTCACCGGCCTGGGTAACGAATCACGATTACCAGGTGAAGGTGATCGTAGCGCCGTCGTACTTCGAGATGTACCTGGACGGACAGCAACTCGGCCACGTGGATGCGAATTTCGCGGGGCTGCCCGGCCAGCAACTGATCTCCGGAATACCGCCCTACGGATCGACGGGAGAGGCGGATTATCGCGTTTCGCAAAGCGCGCTGACCGCGCAGGCAGGCGACGGGGCGCCGGTTTCGGCGGTGTTCCAGGCGGACACGCGGCCGGCGGGGCTTGCCATGCTGGCGCCGGGTACGCCGTCCGCACCGGTAGTGTTAGGGTTCCGCCCGGCGGACACGCTGACCTTTACTGCCACGTTCCGGCTCACGGCCCAGCCGGCCAATCCCAACGCCTATGCGCCGTACATCGACGCTTACGGGCAGAGCAGGTACTCCGACTTCACGGGAAAAATACAAACCGATGCGGATCTGCAAACGGCGGCGGCGCAGGAACAGGCCATGCTGGCGCAGTGGGGCATGCCGTCCGGCTTCGATACCTTCGGCGGCGTGCAGAACGCCGGCTGGCAGGATACCGCAACGGGCTTCTTCCACCTGACCCGGCACAACGGCGTATGGTGGCTGATTTCGCCGGCCGGGAATCCGTGCTTCTACATCGGGATGGATACGGGGCCGCTCACCACTGGAAACAACACGCCGGTGACGAACCGCGACTGGGAGTTCGCCGCGATGCCGCCCCAGAACCGGACATACTCTCCGGCTTGGGCCGGCGGCGATTGGGGCAACTACGGGATCTCGAGCGTCTCGTTCGATACCTGGAACATGATGCGCAAGTACGGCACGGACTCCTGGCAGGCGACGGCGACGGACCTGACCGTCGAGCGCATGCAGGCCTGGGGATTTTTGGGCTTTGGGAAGTGGTCCACCCCCGCCGGCGGCCTGCCGATTCTGCCGGTGCTCTGGCCCAATAACGTGCCGGTGCTGGTGTCGCACCCCGACATCTTCGACTCGCAAATCCAGGCGGACCTGAGGTCCTCGCTGCAGCAGCAGGTCGCCTTCAGCGTGAACGATCCGGCCATTCTCGGCTGGTCGTTCGGCAATGAATACGACGAGTTGATCACGCCCGGCGAAGTGCAAAGCATTCTGGCGATGGCCGGTACGGTACCCGCGAAACGCGCGTTGATCGACGATGCGCTGAGCGGCATCTACGGAAACAATGTGGCGGCTATGGCGGCGGCCTGGGGCGTAGGCGCCGCCAGCGTGAACGATCTTTACAACCTGACGCCCAATCCGCCGGCGGCCGATATCGAGACCCTGCGTGAATACTACGAGGACCAGTATTACGCGTTCCTCTATGAGACCGTCAAGAGCCTGGACCCGAATCACCTGTATTTCGGCACCTGGATCGTACCCGGCTGGTGGATCAACGCGATCGACTGGCAACTGATCGCGGCGCACACCGACGTCATCGGTTACGATCGCTACTCGCCGGTGTTCATCGACAGCCTGCTGGAGAGCATGGCCCAGTCAGCCGGGAAGCCGATCTTCCTGGGCGAGTTCTCGTTTCCGCCGCACTACAACGTGGAGCGCGGCTACCAGATCTTCCCGGCGGCGTTCGCGGCAGACGACGCCGGCGCGGGGGCGCTGTACCAGGCCAACCTGGAATCCGCCGCGCGCGTGCCCTGGTGCGTGGGCGTGGCCTGGTTCGAGTATCGTGACGAGCCGGTGGCCGGCCGGGGATATGCGGGCGAGACCGACACGGATTTAGTCGAAGGCGAGAGTTATGCGTTCGGGATGGTGGACGTGGCGGACCGTCCTAAGTACGACTTAGTGAAACTGGTCCGCACGGCTAACCTGGCCGCGGCGCGGAACCGGCTGGCCTTTCAGGCGCCGGTCTTGAACGCGGGCGGCACGGTAAACAACGCCAGTTGGGCTGCGGCTGCGCCGGTCGCGCCGGGAAGCCTCGTATCCATTTTCGGGACCGGTCTGGCGGGTACGAATCGGACAGTCGTGACCATGAACGGCGTGGCAGTGCCTGTTATCCACGCGTTTCCGCTGCAAATCGACGCGCAGATTCCCTGGGAGATGGCAGGCCAGACGCAGGCGCAACTGAGCATCGTCACCGACGATCTGGCGGGCAACACGGTCAGCGTGCCGCTGGCTGTGTACGCGCCGGGTATCTACACCATGAATGGCAGCGGCAGCGGGCAGGGCGCCATTCTGCTGAACGGGACAGCTACGCTGGCGGCGCCCGGACACGCAGCGCGGCGCGGCACGGACTACGTCAGCATCTATGCCACGGGGCTGGGGCCGGTGAGCAATCCGCCGGCGTCGGGCGCGCCCGCGTCCGGCGGCACGTATTCGCAGACCATCGACTCCGTGAACGTCTCGATCGGCGGCGCGCCGGCGACAGTGAGTTTCGCGGGACTGGCGCCGGGCTGGGTGGGACTTTACCAGGTGAACGTCGCGGTGCCTGCGGATGCCTCCCTGGGCGATGCGGCGCCGGTTGTGCTGCGCATGGGCGGCATCACTTCTAACACGGTGACGATGGCGGTGCAGTAAGCGTCAAAACGCCCAGGTCAGGCTGGTGTATCCGGTGTTGGCGTGATAGCCCTGGTAGAACGACAGCAGTCCAAACTCCTCGTGGTAGTTGTAGAATTGCCAGCCGGCATTCCAACGTAACTTGGGACTGATGCGGACCGAGACGCGCGCCTGCGGCGTCTGATAGTTCAGAGGGAACGTCTGCACCGGGACGAACGCCAGCGAGACCGGGTCGGTGGCGCCCAACGGCGCGGGGGCCGGCCGGCCGTCGCCGGTATCGCGCGTGATGGTATAGCCAACAAACAGGTCCGTTCGCCTGGCGATGGTGAATCGCGCGCCCAGATTCGCGGCATGGATGTTGCTGAGATAGATCTGATTGCTGGTGAATTGGGTCGGCCCGGCGAAGAACGCGATGCCCGACAGCGAATCCAGGTGCAGCTTGGAGTAACTGGCGTCGAGGGTAAGCCAGTCGTGGGGAGCCCAAGCCAGGTTGGCGCTGTAGCTCCGCGCGTGTGAGCTATAAGCGCTCAGGCTGACCGAGTTATTATTGTAGTTCTCCTTGTACGCTGTGTTGAACGCAAGTTTTTTCAGGCGATAGTCGAAGCGGCCGCCCAGAGTCTGGTAGTTACGGTCGCTCACGGGCGTGAAGGGCCGGTTGGCGCGGCCGATCTCGCTCTCGAGGTTGATCGTCACAGGCTTGACCGGCTGCAACCGGATGCCCAGCAGCCCCTCCTGCAAGAGACTGACTTGCTCATAAGCGGCGCCGGCGAACGGCGCATTGACGGCATAGTCCTCGATGTCTTTGATCCGGCGGTCGGAATAATGATACCCGCCGTAAATCGATAGCCAGCCGCGCAGGCGGTAGTGCAGGTCCGTGGCGTTGGCAATCGTGCGCAGCCCGAGATAGCGGAACGAGACGAATGCCGAACTCTGCGAGGCCGGGTTAAACTGCTCGTAGTTCGATGTGCCGTCGATGCGCGTACTATCGACGGCCGTGTTGTTGACCACGGTCAGACGGTCAGTGGGAAACAGGCTGATCGACAGGTCGCCGGTAAGCGATGGGCGCGCGGCATCCCCGCCCACAAGAATTTGCTGATTCTGGGGACCGACGGGCGTCACCCCGAAGGCACTCTCATCCTCAATGAAGTTACGCCTGCCGGAGACGTAGACGATGCGGCCGTTGACGGCCAGTTTTTTGTCACTCCGGTTCAGATTACCCAGCCAATACGGACTGGCGCCATGATATGGCTCCGAACGTTGAAACTGATTCAGAACCACGCCGGCTGCCGGATTGTCGCCGGAATTCGCGCTGTTCGCCTGGTAGCCGCTGTCTTCCTTGAAGAACGACCATGTATGCAGGACCGTCAGCTTAAAGCCGGCTAGTTCCAGGTCTGCGCCCAGGCGGTAATCGTTCTGTTCGCGGCGCACATTCTCAAACAGGGGAAACTCACTCGCATCGGGCGAACTGAAAAGTTGCACCGTCGAGAGCGCCGGACCATCCTGAATGTTACGGCTGTAACCGAGGTGGAACCGTATCTTCGATTGCGGCAACAACGTCAGATCGTGATCCTGCATGCGCCGGCTGGTGTCCATCAGGTGCGTGCCCGCGGTGAGGACCAGATCCGGGTTGAAGTAATCGTCCAGGCGCCACAGCATGTCGTACCGGTAGAGCCTATTCTTCTCCACGTGCAGAGTGGCCGATTGGTAAGGATCGTTGCCCAGACCCGAAGTGGTAAGGACGATCTGATCGAACCAGCGGCCGTGGCCATCGCGCGAATTCACGAACAGGCTGCTGCCGAGCAAACGCAGGCCGTTGCCGTAATTCACGTCGGCGCGATAGGTGCCCGCACTCCCGGCGACTTCCGCGAAACGGTAGCCGGTCTCGAAGGATTCCATCACGTTATAGTCGCCGACGTTTTCGCCGCGCGGCGATCCGGCCTGCTCGGGTGTGGGCGCCACCGTCTGCTGCGCGAAGGCCGCCGGCGCCAGGAGGAGACACACGATAGGAAGTGTTTTCCGCATGTTCAGCTCCTAACGGAAGAAGTAACTGTCACTGTTGGATCCGTGGATCCGTACATGACAGACCGTGCAGCGCTGGTAACGCGGGTCTAGCATGTTGTGCGTGGCCGAAAGCGCATCGATGCCGTTGTTGCGCGTGCCAAAGCTGTCCGCCCCGTTGTGACAACGCAAGCATAAGGTGAATGTCACCGGCCGTAAGAGCAGTTTGGCATTGGTCGATCCATGCGCGGAGTGGCACGCGCCGCAGCCCTCCACGCGCACGGGTGGATGCTCGTAGGCGAACGGCCCGCGCTTGTCGGCGTGACATTTCAGACACGCCTCTTCGTTGCCCTCGGCCTGGGCCACCATCCGCGGACGGTCCGCCATTCCCCAGGTGGGTGCGAATGCGCCGTGCGGATTGTGGCAATCCGTGCAGTTCATGAAACCTTCGTTTACCCGGTGTTTGAACGGCATGGAGAATTGCGCCCGCACGTCCGCATGACAGCCGTAGCACAGCTCCGTCTGCTTCCGGGCCAGCAGAAAGCGCGGCACCGGTGACTTGTGAATGGAGTGACAGTTAGTGCAAACCACGTCCGCCAACGAGTGTGACGAGCGGCGTATGTTAACCTTTCCAAAATCCCGCGCGTGGCAGTTCAAACATGTATCCAGAACGGCTTGCGGTTTCATCAGGGAAAAGGCGCGGGGAATGGTATTCCGGCCGCCATGCGCCTCTACGTGCGCTTTGGCCGGTCCATGACACCCCTCGCATCCGGTGCGCTCCGGTGGCAGATCGCCGCTTGCGATGCTCTTGTAATGCGGGTTTCGATAGAAACTGAACCAGATATCGGCGTGACAAGTCTTACAGACATTGCTGCCGACATAGTCCGACGCCATCAGCGGCGCGCACAAGCATAACCAGAGCCACCCTCTTCGCACACTTTCACTATAGGGGAGAAAACCGTAAACACCTGCAAATTCTGCGCCTCCAGCGCCGTAATACAATGGCGGTCGGTACTACTCATGAGAACGCTTGCTACATCGCTGCTGGTCCTGTTCGGACTGGCCACCGCCGCCCGGGCCATCGACGTGACGAACTTCGTGCCCATCGGGCCGGCCGAGAACCACGTTCGAGACCGCAACAGCGTGACCGTTACCTGCCGCGACCATTCGCAGATTCGCTTTTATATCCTGGCGCCGGATTTGATCCGCGTGCGCGCTTCATTCGGTAAAGACCTGCCCCAGCGAGACCACTCCTGGGCCATCGCCAAGACGTCGTGGGACGCTCCCCGCTGGACCATGCGCGAGGAACCCGATGGCCTCCTGATCTCGACTGCGGAACTCGAAGTCTTCGCAAAGAACGCGCCCCTTTTGGTGGAGTTTCGTGACGCAGCCACGCACCGGCGCATCAATGCCGATCTGCGGCCGATGATGTACGATCCGCGCACCGGCGCGGTGGCCGCCGCCAAGGAACTGGGCTTCGACGAGCATTTCTACGGCCTGGGTGAAAAGGCGGCGCGTCTCGACAAGCGCCGGGATCAGTTCACCATGTGGAACTCGGATACGCCGGCCTACAAGGAGGGCACCGATCCTATCTACCAGGACGTGCCATTCTATCTTGGCTGGCAACCCAGGGGTGTGTATGGCATCTTCTTCGATAACAGTTATCGCAGTCACTTCGATTTTGGCGGCGAATCGCCCGAATATGCCGCCTTTTCGGCGGATGGCGGCGAGATGAATTACTACTTCTTCTGGGGACCTTCCATGAAGAAGGTAGTAAGCCGCTACGCGGATCTCACCGGCCACCTTCCCCTGCCTCCTAAGTGGGCGCTTGGGAACCAACAGAGCCGCTGGAGCTATTATCCCGACACCGTGGCCGAAGAGGTGGTGAGCCGGTATCGCGCCGAAGACCTTCCGCTGGACGTGTTACACCTGGACATCAACTACATGAACGGATACCGAGTGTTCACCTGGGACCCGCACGGGTTCCCGGATCCGTCTGCCTTCACGGCGAAGTTACGGAAGCAGGGTGTGAAGGTGGTGGTGATCGTCGATCCGGGCGTCAAATACGAGCCGGGCGGGAACTACACCGTCTACAACGAAGGCGCGGCCAAAGATTACTTCCTGAAACGCACGGACGGCAAGACATGGATCGGCGCTGTGTGGCCGGGCAAGGCGGTGTACGCGGATTTCACCATGGAAGGTCCTGCGCGCTGGTGGGGCGATCTGCACAGAAAGTATCTGGACGATGGCGTGGCCGGCATATGGAACGACATGAACGAGCCGTCCGACTTTCTGGATCAGACCGGCAAGACCCAGATGGACGTGGTCTTCGGCGACGGTGGCGCAAACACGCCCTATGCCGCCAATCGCAACCTATTCGCGCTAACCGAAGCCAAAGCGACTTACGAGGGCCTGGTTCGCCTGCGGCCGAACCAGCGTCCCTATGTCATCACGCGCGCCGGTTATGCCGGAATTCAGCGTTATTCCACCATGTGGACCGGCGACAATACGTCCACCTGGGAAGCCATGGCCCTGAGTATCCCGATGTTCGAGACATTGGGCCTGTCGGGCGAGCCGTTCGTAGGCGCCGACGCGGGCGGCTTCATCGGGCGGGCAGACGCCGAGCTACTGACCCGCTGGTACGAGATCGCCTTCCTGACGCCGTTTTGCCGTAACCATGCGCAGCGCGACGCCTACGATCACGAACCGTGGCGCTTCGGCACTTACTACGAAGGCATCATCCGCAAGTACCTGAAGCTGCGATACCAGCTTCTGCCATTTCTCTACACCGCGCTCGAAGACGCGCACCGGACCGGTGTGCCGATGTTCCGGCCGCTGATACTCAACTATCAAGACGACGCCAACGTGCTCAACATCGATGACGAGTTCATGATTGGCGGCGACCTGTTGGCCGCGCCGATACTCAAGCCGGGGCAGTCCAGCCGGCGCGTGTACCTGCCCGCAGGAACCTGGATCGATTACTGGACGGGCCGGCGGATTGCCGGCGGCCAGATGGTGCATGCGGAAGCACCTCTGGAGACCGTGCCTCTTTTTGTACATGCCGGCGCCATCATCTCCACCGGCCCGGACATGAACTACGTGGGCGAGAAGCCCACCGACCCCATCACGTTTCACATCTATCCCGATGCGCAGGGCAAGGCGCAGACATCGCTGTATGAAGACGACGGAGTCAGTCCCGCATATCGCGAGGGCCGGTTCCGGCGCACCCATATCCGTTACGAGAATGGAGTGGTCAGCGTGAGCGCGCCCGAAGGCGATTATCAGCCCGGTACGCGCACGCTGGTGTTTACGATTGCTGGCGGGAAGTCCGCCCGGTTCGCCGACGACGGCCGGGCGCATCAGCTCCCCTTGCCTTGATACTCTAGGAGAGATTCTAAATGCTGGCCAGAGAGTATAGCCTGGTTCCCAAGGCGGTGCCGCGGGTGGACACTCCCTATCGCAAGATTGTCACCGATCTGCCGGTCCCGGAGTCGGTGCCGATCCTGGAGCGGCTGCATGCCTGCGAACCCGTTGCCATGCGCGGGCAGCCGCCCGTGGTGTGGGATCGTGCCGAGGGTTTTCAGGTTTTCGACCGGTGGGGCAACCAGTGGGTGGACTGGTCGTCCGGCGTGTTGATCGCCAACGCGGGTCACGGACGGCGCGAGGTGGTGGAAGCCATACAGGCGCAGGCTTCCGCGCATCTGCTGGCGAACTACTGCTTCCCGAGTGAGATTCGCGCACGCCTGGTGGAGAAGTTGGTCTCCATTCTGCCTCCGCCGCTGAAGAAGGTGTTCCTGCTGACCACCGGCTCCGAGGCCGTGGAGTGTGCGATCAAGCTTTGCCGTACGCACGGCGTCAAGTCGGGTGGCCGGTCGAAGAATGTGATCGTCTCGTTCGTCGACGCTTTCCACGGGCGAACGCTGGGCGCGCAGCAGGCGGGCGGCATCCCGGCGCTGAAGGAATGGATCGTGAACCTGGATCGCGGTTTTGTGCAGGTCCCCTTTCCGGATGGCTTCCGCACAGCGGACACCTCCTTCGCCCTGTTTGAGCGCAGCCTGCGGGAAAACTCCATCGAGCCGCAGAACGTGGCCGGAGTCATCCTGGAGACCTACCAGGGCGGCAGCGCGGCCTTCGCGCCGGCGGCTTACATGCGCGATCTGCGGTCGTGGTCGAGCGGCCACAAAGCCCTGCTGGTATGCGACGAAGTGCAGGCGGGCTTCGGACGCACGGGTACGCTATGGGGATTCGAGCACTATGGCATCGTGCCGGACCTGGCGTTGTTCGGTAAAGGCATCTCGAGCTCGCTGCCGTTAGCGGCGGTGGCGGGTCCGGCCGAAGTGATGGATCTGCATTCGGCCGGCAGCATGACGTCCACCCACACCGGCAATCCGGTGTGTTGCGCCGCGGCGCTGGCCTCCATCGACCTGGTGCTGCGCGAGGACCTGGCACGCAAGTCAGGCCAGGTCGGCGGCGTACTGCATCAGAAATTGTGCGAACTCGCGTCCCGGACTCCGCGGATCGGCCGCGTGGAAGGCAAGGGCCTGGTGGCCGGCTTGGCCTGCGTGCTACCGGGCACGAAAGAGCCGGACGGCGACCTGGCATGGGACGTGGTGCGGCGCGCGGTGGAAAAGGGGGTGTTGATGTTCAGTCCCGTCGGCTATGGCGGCGCGACGATCAAGATCTGCCCGCCGCTGGTGATCACCGAGGCGGCCCTACTCGACAGCTTGCACGCCCTGGAGGAGGCCTTCGCCGAGGCCGTGCGCGCGCGGGCCGTGGCTGCCTGATGCCGCCACAAGTGCTCCTGGTAGGCGGGGGCATGATCGCGCACGATCAGCTTCTGCCATCGCTCTACCACATCCAGCGGCAGGGCCGCATCGGCGAGATCGCCGTGTGCGCGTCGCGGTTCAGCACCGTGCGCGATCTGGCCGCCGCCGCGGACCTCATCCGTGCATTCCCCGGCCAATCGTTTCGGGCGTATCCCGATGGCGATGGACCGCCGCGTCCGGAGCTGTATCGCGAGGCGATGGCGTCCCTGCCGCCCCGCCAGATCGCGGTGGTTGCGGTACCCGATCAGCTCCATTACGAAGTCGTAATGGCGGCACTCGCCTGCCAGCAGCACGTGCTCTGCGTCAAACCGCTGGCCCTCGAATCGCGGCACGCCGCGGCGATCGAGCGTGAAGCCCGCGCCCGCGGGTTGCTGGCGGCGGTGGAATATCACAAACGCTTCGACGATCGCAGCCTGATGGCCCGGCGCAAATACCGCGAGGGTGCGTTTGGCGAGTTTCGCCTGGGACAGGCGCGTCTGTTCGAGAAGTGGTATTACCGCCATTCGAATTTTCAGAACTGGATGACCGTGGACCATTCCGACGCGTTTACTTACATCGGCTGTCACTACGTGGACTTAGTCCATTTCGTTACCGGACTTCTGCCCGTCGCGGTTAGTGTGTATGGCGTGCGGGACCAGTTTCCCAACGGTAAGGAAGGCTTCCTGTGGACGGACGCACGCGTCATCTGGGACAACGGCGCCTGTCTGAACGTGCAGAACGGGCTCAGCTTCCCGGATGATGCGCCCGGGACAAACACACAGGGACTGACACTCTATTGCGGCGCCGGCGACAAGGGCGCGCTCATTGAACATTCGGACCAGTATCGCGGCCTGAAATACAGCTATGCGGCCAACCCGGGCGGCGTGGGATCGACTATTTATGCCGAGCCCAGTCCTGATTACTTCCAGTATGTGGACTTAGGCGGCCCCGGCCTGACTCCGGTGGGATACGGGTACCGGTCGATCGATGCAATCATATCCGCCATTTTGCGGATCGAAGCCGCACCCGAAGGCAGCCGCCCGGAGCTACTCGAAGAAATCGACCGCGGCGGATTGATCGCCACGGCGGCTAACAGCAGCTACAACGAGGCGGTGATCGAGGCCGGGAGGCGCTCGATTCTGGACGGGGGCAGGGAGGTTAGAATCGCGATATGATGAGCGCTACGTATGCGCACTCTTATCGTCTGTCTATGTGTGGCCTCTCTGCCGGCCGCCGCGGCCACATGTGAAAGCCTGTCCGGCGCTTCTCTTCCGGACACTTCCGTTACCATCGCACAGTCTGTGCCGGCCGGCCGTTTTACACCGCCTTACGGCGGCGCGTTCGATAAGATGCCGGCATTCTGCCGCGTGGCCGGCGTTATCGCACCCACCCGTGACTCGTACATCCGGTTCGAAGTTTGGATGCCGGCGGCGGATTGGAACGGCAGGTTTCTCGGCGTGGGCAACGGCGGTTTCGCCGGCGCCATCGGATTCGGTTCCATGGCAGCGAACCTGAAGCGCGGATACGCAACCGCCGGCACCGATACGGGACACGAAGGGGATGGCGAGGATGCCAGTTGGGCCTATCATCATCCCGAGAAGGTCATCGACTTCGGATATCGCGCGCTGCATCTGACTGCCGTGAACGCCAAGAGTCTCATCCAGGTGTTCTACGGTCACACCGCGCAACACTCTTATTTCGATAGCTGCTCCGACGGCGGGCGCGAGGCCTTGATGGAAGCGCAGCGATTTCCAGCCGACTACGACGGCATCCTGGCGGGTGCGCCGGCGAACTTCTGGACCCACTTGCTGGCCACCGGTCTGGACATCGCCAAGAGCATCTACACCGACCCGGCAGGCTACATCCCCAGCATTAAATTTCCGGCGATCAGTGCCGCCGTACTGGCCGCGTGTGACGCGCAGGATGGTGTGAAAGACGGCATCATCAACGATCCTTCGCGCTGCCGTTTCGACCCGGCCACGCTGCTCTGCAAGGGCCGGGACTCGCGTACATGCCTCACCGCGCCCCAGGTGGCTTCTCTGCGGAAGCTGTACGCGGGCGGCCGGAACTCGCATGGCGAACCTCTATTCCCCGGTTACACGCCGGGCGCCGAAGAGGGCAGAGGCGGTTGGGTGCCGTGGCTGATCGGTAACGGGCCGGGCGGCAGCAGCGGCTCGGTTTACACGGAGAACTACTTTCGTTACATGGTCTTCGAAGATCCGGTGTGGAATCCCCTCACCGCCGATGTGGATGCGGCTCTGCACAAGGCAGACCAGGAGACGGCACAGGCGTTGAATGCCGTCGATACCGATCTGCACCAGTTTCAGGCGCGAGACGGAAAGCTGATTCTGTATCACGGCTGGAACGATCCCGCGATCACACCTCTCAATACCATCAATTACTATAAGGGGGTGATTCACGCGATGGGCCGCGAGAACGCCGAGCGCTTCGTCAGATTGTACATGGTGCCGGGCATGCAACACTGCATCGGCGGCCCCGGTCCGACCTGGTTTGGACAGCTTGGAACCACCACCGCCAAGGGGCCGGAACACGGCGTATACGATGCCTTGGAACAGTGGGTGGAGAAAGGCGTCCCGCCCGGTCCCATCGTTGCTACACAATACACGGAAGATAATCCCGGAAAAGCGGTAAAAATGACACGGCCGCTTTGTCCCTATCCGGAAATCGCCGTGTACAACGGCACGGGTGACACGAATGACTCCGCGAGCTTTGACTGCCGGTTGCCCGACAATTAAAGTTAGTTTATCCTGCCTCAGGCCGCGGAACTCAGTTTGCTACGCTGACGTCTCGAAGCAAAGAGGACCTACCATGGCTACCAGTAATCACCGGATACGATTTCCAAGAATTCTGCTCGCCGCAGCGCTTCCCACCCTGTTCGTGATGGCGACTCACGCACAGGATCCGCCCACGCGCGTGGCGGACCTGAATTACATCAACAACAATGTTTCCATGCAGCCGGCCGGCGCCGAGGACTGGTCGCCGGCGGTGGTCAACCGCCCGTTTACCACGGGTGATTATCTGTGGGCGGACGAGAACTCGAGCGCCGAATTGCACTTGAATAACGCGGTCCTACGGATCGGCCCGGAAACCAGTCTTGGCTTTTTGAATCTGGACGATCGCGTGGCCCAACTGCGTTTTGCCCAAGGCGAGCTGATCCTGCACGTGCGCCACCTCGAGGAAGACGAGAGCTTCGAAGTGGACACACCCAACGCGGCAGTGACGATTCTGCGCGAGGGCGAATACCGCTTTCAGGCGAATCCGGATACGGCGACCACCCTGGTGGTGGTGCGCAATGGCGAGGCGGAGGTGACCGGCGGCGGCCAGGCGTTCACCGTGCATGCGGGCAACAGCGCCCAGCTCACCGGCTCGGATCAGCTTGCCTTTGATGTGCAGTATGCGCCGCCCACCGACTGGTTCGAGCGCTGGGCCGATGACCGCCAGTTGAACGAATCCTCGCGGCGCTCCGCGCAGTATCTGCCTCCGGACGTGATCGGCTACGAAGATCTCGATAACCATGGGACGTGGCGCGAGACGCCGGAGTACGGCGCGGTCTGGTATCCGACCGTGGATGCTTCGTGGGCGCCCTACCGGTACGGACATTGGGCCTGGATCGAGCCGTGGGGCTGGACGTGGGTCGATGACGCGCCCTGGGGCTTTGCTCCTTTCCACTACGGCCGCTGGGCCTATATCAACGGAGGCTGGGGTTGGATTCCAGGCCCTGTTGCGATCGTGGGTGGCCGCCGGCCAGTGGCGCGGGCCGTATGGGCGCCGGCGCTGGTGGCGTTCATTGGCGGCGGAGGCTGGGGTGTCTCGTTGTCCCTCGGCGGTCCGGCCGTAGGCTGGGTGCCGCTCGGCCCCGGTGAAGTCTACACCCCCGCCTATCATGTCAGCCACGACTACTTTCGCACGGTGAACGTCAGCAATACGACGGTCATCAATAATGTCAACATCACGAATGTCTACAACACGGTCTACGTGAATAAGACTGTCACCAACGTTGCCTTCAACCCGCGTTACACGAACATGATGGCTCCGAATGCGGTGACCGCGATGCGGCAGAATGAGTTTGCATCCGGGCGTCCGGTGCGAGGCGCCGGTATCGCCATCACGCGCGATCAGGCCGTGCAACTGCACGCGACCAGTGTGATGGTGGCTCCTGCCGTGGCGCCGGTCCGGCAGGCGTTGGCTCCGGTTGCCGGCCGCGGTCCTGTCTTTCACCCCCCGGCGCGCGCGGTCAATGTTCCGGTAGTGGCCCGGCGGACGCCGCCGCCTCCTCCGGTCTCGTTCGTCGCCAAGCAGGCAATCCTGCAACAGAACGCCGGCCGTCCTTTGAATGTGCAGGCAGTGCGGGAGGCTGCGCCGCAGCGTCCGGTGATGGCGCCTCCGGTCCGCGTGGCGCCGCCGGCCAGGCAGGTAACGCCCCCGGTGAGGCCCACCCAGCCGGTAATGCCTGACCGATCGCCGAACACCCCGAATGTCCCGAACCAGCCGGTATACCGTCCGCCGCAGAATCAACCTGCGCCGGAGAGCGCACCGGCCACCCGCCCGGTTCCAACTTACCGTCCGGAACAGACGCCGCCAGCCAGGCCGGCTCCCACCTACCGCCCGCCGGAGGCCACACAGCCGCCGCGTCCGGCGCCGACTTATCGGCCGGAACAAACGCCGCCGCCGAAGCCGCAGCCTGTCCAACCAACCCGGAATCAGGGCGCCGAGAAGACTAAGGTGGAGCCCAATGCGAAGCCTAAGGAAGACTCCGGCAAGCCCCAAAAGAAGCACGAAAAGCCGAAGGACAACCGGGAGCCGAGCTAACCTTCGATAGGCTTGCTATCGATCGGCCGGATCTGCAAACTGGGGGACACAAGCCGAAGACGTCGATCGACTCCGGCTGTGCTTCGGATGCGCCGCTTCCGAAGGAGGTCCCCACGCACGAGTGCATTTTTTGCACGTTGCCTCAAAGCCCCGCCACAGGCTCCGGATGCGTGAGTCCGGGGCCTCCTCGTTTTACCCCCTAACCGTACCGTTAACTTTGGATGCCATTGTTAGACGGTCCGGTGCGGCATACCATGAGGATCACGGCCATGGATGAATTTCGGATCTATCTGGAGATACTACTCGGCCACGCCTGTAGTTCCCGCGCCGACTGCCAGGCGTGCCGGGCCCTGGGAAAAATCTACCAGTACATGCAAACGGAGATTTTTTCGACGGTCGTTTACAGCGAGACGATCTTCGACGCAAAGAAAGCCGCCGCGCTGGTCCACAAAACGGCCAATCGCGCTGCGGCGGGGCCACGGCGTTCCAGCGGCGCTTGATTAACGAGCCCGAGGGAACGCAACCCGCGCTACGTCGATTTCTGTCTCGCGGATCAACCGTGACCAGAGCGAATCTGGATCCGCATCGAATACGGATGCCGCGCTGCCCGGAAAAATAAACCACGCCCCGGAGTCCAGTTCATTTTCCAACTGCGGCTGAGTCCATCCCGCATATCCGGCGTAAACATGCATCCGCTCGGGCTCCACCGCAGAGGCAAAGGCCTGTTCAAGGTCCTCCTTGCCGGTTAGCAGAAACACGTCCGCCAGGACGCGGGCGGCTTCGCCCGGCTGTTTTCGCGACCGCAGCAAGGCCAGGACATCGGTCTGGCTGACAGGACCTCCCGCATACACCGTGTCGCTGCGTTTCTTGGCGCCGGCCACGTTGTCCAGCACGCTCGAAATGGGAACTTTTGACCGGCGATTGACGATCAGACCCACGACTCCGTCCCGATCGTATTGAACCAGCAGGACGACCGTCTTCGCGAAATTGGGGTCCGGCAGATCGCGGGCCGCGACCAGCAACTTGCCCGGCCCCAGGTCCGCCGGCCGCGTGGACTGGCCCGCCGCCGGCCGAATACCAGCTTGCAAGGCCAACGCCACAGCCAGAAACCGCAGCCCCCACATGCCTTCAATTCTACGCCGATATGCCTCATCGTGCATGTCGCGTGGGATGTTGAATATCGCAACAATTTGGATTGACTCCCGGGGGCAAGGTTCCGCATACTAACGGGGTCGGCGGCAAGTGCCTACGCCGATAAAGGAGCGCTCACCAAAATGCGAAGTCACCGATTGCATGCCATTGCATTCCTGACTGGGGGATTGTCGGCCGTCGCCGTCATCTCCCCAGTCCGCGCCCAAGATAAACCGGCGGACATGTCCGCGTCCGTGCGCACGTTTTCCGTGCCCATGCCGGCGCCGCATCCCTCCCCGGTGCCCGCGAACCAATATGGCGGCTTGGCCATGACCATTGTGGCGGTCGGCGAGGAGACGCCGGGCGTGCCTTGCCAGCAATGCGTAGCCCGCGCGGGAGAGCCCAATATCGGACTGCCGTGGCCCGTCTTCACCGTACAACAGGGCGACATATTGTCCATTTCAACCTGGTTTGAATCCTCAACCTACACAGGTCCCTGCATTATCGCGCTGATTCTGAAGAATGGCGGCAACGTAGTTTATAGCGGAACGTTTCCCTGGCCCGGCGGTTGTCAAGCCGGTAATCTGTACGGTGCGATCTTCACTGTCCCGGCCCCTACCGCTACGGGATTCACCCAGGTGATCGGCAAGATCGCGGGCGGCGGCGTCAACAAGTCCGGCACCGTGACTTTTATCGACGTGCAGTAGGCCGGCGCGGCTCCCGCATCAGATCGCTTCCAGCTCTTCTTCGAGCATCTGCTTTTGCGACAGGCCGGCGTAGTAGCCGCCCGCCGCGATCAACTCGGCGTGTGTCCCCTGCTCCACGATGCGGCCGTGATCCAGCCCCACGATGCGGTCGGCCTGGCGTACGGTGGAAACGCGGTGCGAAATCAGAATGACTGTGCGCCCCCGCATCACTCCGGACAAACCCTGCAGAATGCGCTCCTCGGTCAGCGTATCCACGCTGGACAGGGCATCGTCCAGAATCAGGATCTGCGGATTACGCAAGATAGCGCGGGCGATCGCGGTGCGCTGCTTCTGGCCGCCCGACAGCGTGATGCCGCGTTCGCCCACCATGGTTTCGTAGCCGTTGGGAAACGACTCGATGTCGGCCGCCAGTCCGGCCAAATCCGCCGCGCGGCGAATATCCGCCGGCGTAGCGCTTTCGACCCCAAAGGCGATGTTCTCCGCGATCGTGGCGCTGAACAGGAATGTCTCCTGTGGCACGAAGCCGATGTGTCGGCGCAACTCGGCGGGGTCGAGACGGCGCAGATCGATGCCGTCCAGAAACACGCGCCCCGCCGTCGGATCCATGAGCCGCGGCACCAGGTTGACCATCGTGCTTTTGCCCGAACCGGTGTGCCCCACCACGGCCACCGTCGTGCCCGCCTCTATCGACAGGCGAACATCCTCCAACGTATAGCCGGTGGGGTAATGCATCGACACCCGGTCAAACTCCAATGCGCCGCGCACGTGCGTCAGGCGCGCTGGCTGCGGCGGCGCCGCGATGGACGGCCGCTCATGAAAGATCTGGTTGATGCGCTGGAGCGAGGCGCTGCCGCGTTGCATCAGGTTGACGACCCAGCCCAAAGCGATCATGGGCCAGACCAGGATGCCCATGTATGTGTTGAACATCACGAAGCTGCCGAGCGAGATGCGGTGCAGCAGAACCTGCTCGCCGCCGTACCACAGCACCGCCAGAAACGTCAGTCCGATCAAGGCTTCGAGCAGCGGCTGAAATACGCCGGAAATGCGCACCAGCCGGATGTTCTCGGCGATATACGACCGGTTGAGGTCCTCGAAGCGGCGCAGTTCGGCCTGCTCCTGTACGAAGGCGCGCACCATGCGCACGCCCGCCAGGTTCTCCTGGACGCGGCTGCTGATATCCGAGAACATCGCCTGGATGCGCTCGAACCGCGCGTGAATGGCGCGCCCGAAGAAGATGACGGCGAGGCTCACCAGCGGCGCGGGAAGGATGGCGAGCAGCGCCAGCCGCCAATCGACCGTGACCATGATGACGATGGCCAGGAGGAACGTGAGGCTGGTTTCGGTCCAGTACATGATGCCGGGGCCGAGCATCATGCGCACGGCATTCAGATCGTTCGTGGCGCGCGCCATGATGTCGCCCGTGCGCACGCGGCCGTAGTAATCCGGGGCAAGCCCCACCAGGTGCCGGAAGAGATCGTTGCGCAGGTCATACTCGATGTCGCGCGAGATGCCGATGATGATCACCCGCATCCAGTATTGGAACAGGCCCTTGACCGCGGCCAAAACGACTAGCAGACCGGCGAAGCGCAGGAGGCGCGCCAGGCCCAGGGCGCGCGACAGGGAATCGATGGCTGCCCGGATGACCAGAGGTTGTACTGCGCCGGCAACGTCTTTCAGCACCAGCGCGCCCAGGCCCAGCGCCAGGCCGCGGCGATATCGCCACAAGTAAACGCGAACGGTGCGTAAGGATTCCCACATAGTTGTCAGCGCACGCTCGACATAGTCTACATCCCCACCGCGGTGGCGAAAGTCTTGAGCCACTCCATAAGGAACATTTTCTGCCCTTCCCGATTGCGCCACCAGCCGTCCGGACGGAAATACCGGTCCGGAGCCGCCACCACCCGCATTTGCAGATCCGGGGCGGCGGCCCGGTAGATGCGCGCGGCGCGTCCCGTATGAAAGTCGCTGGTCACTAATAGAAAACGATGCACGCCGCGGCGGCGGAGATCCGGCACGATCGCGGCGGCTTCTTCGCGCGTACTGTGCGCCTGATTGGGGGAGCGGATGAACCAGTCCGCCGGATAGCCATGCTGCACGGCAAAGGGGATGGCCAGGTCGCATTCGTATTGGCCGTAGATCATCAGCGGACCGCTCACCAAGACCTTCGGCACAAAGCCCTGTTTGACGAGGTTTCCGGCGAACAGGATACGATTGCCGTAGTAATCGCCGGCCAACACCACCGCGATATCGGCGTGACCCGGTCCGTCATCGTGCACCAGCAGGCGCCCCAGCTCCGTCATCCACCACACGCGCGTGACGGCCGCCAGCGCCAGCACGCCCACCATGCAGACGAATATCGTGAGAAAACGAGAACGGCGGCGGATCACGGACTACTTCTCGTCCGTGGAATTCTTCTGATCGAGATGGCCGACCGTTTTTAGCCGCTGATAAAGGCGTTCCACCTCGGCTTCGTCTTCCGGCAGCAGCAGCCGGTAACGCGGAGGCGGACCCTGCTTGCGATCGCCCGGAGCCAGAACCTCGCCCCAGAACTGGCGGTAAGGAATCCCGTCAATGAGAGCGTCGCGGGAAAGACGGCGCAGATGACGCAAGAGGCTGTTGCAGGAATCCAGATCGCCGGGATACACCAGGATCATGCGCGTGTCGTCGAACAGCGTCAGGCGCACAATCAGCGGTGAAACCCATCCCGTGCGGTCGAGGCGCCGGATGTCCATCCAGGGCACAATCCGCTTGCCCACGCTGACATAGCCCTCGTGAATCTCCACCGCGGGCTGGAAAGCCAGCACCAGCAGCAGGGACGCGCTCAGCAGGAATAGAGCCGCCGGGATGAACGCGGGCGTCCAGCCGAGACCCAGCCAGGCTGAAAAGCCTGCAAGCCCGACCGCTACGAGTCCGAACGTCAAGTAATGTCGCGCCGGTGTGTAGCGAGTCATCTTCAACCCGTCCACTTCTAGACTACAACCATGACGGACGCCCGTCAATGAGGAACGGGGCTTGCTTTAGCTAGTGGTATGGACGTCAGCCAGGGTGCGCTGGAAACGTGTACCATAGCTCCACCGGGACGGCCGCGGCCTGAACCGCACATGCGCGTTACACGGCGCGCAATCGACGGATTCCCGCCCAGCCGTAATGAATCCCGCTCCAGATCGTCAGGGCCGCCGTAGGCCACACCAGAATCGCAGCCGTGGCGGCCAGCGCGGGATTGCCAAAAGCATCGCGGCCTAAAGAGAAGATTGCGGTCATGATCTGAAAGAACGTGCTCGCCTTTCCCCAGACGCTGGGCGGGAACGCGCGCAGCCTCGTAAGCCGCAGGGCCACGGCGGATGCGGTGAGGATCAGAATATCGCGCGCGAAAATCACCGCCACCAGCCACCAGGGGACGCTGCCGGCCACCGCCAGCGCCAAAAACACGCTGCCCATCAGGAGCTTGTCGGCGACCGGATCCAGAAACGCGCCGGATGCGGTTGCGGCATGGAAATGCCGGGCCAGGTAGCCGTCAATCGAGTCGGTGGAAGCAGCTACCGCCAACAGGGCCAGGGCGTCGAAAGCGCGATGTTTGAGAATCGCCGCCACGATGATGGGCGCCATCAGCACCCGGACCAAGGTGAAGAGATTCGGCAGCGAGAACCAGGCGCGCATTCACTGGCGATTCTAGCAGGTTAACGATTCCCGCCAGACGGAACCGCCGGACCCGGCGGGCGCTCGAACACGATGACATCCACATCCCCGAACGGGCCCAGGCTCCGGTCGCGCCAACCCGCCAGTTCCGGGCAGGCGCGGAACCAATCCCGCCATGCGGACAAGATGGAACCCTGGCCATAGATCGCGAAACGTCCCGCGGGCGCCAGGGTCCCGCGCACGAGGCCGGCGGCGAAACGCTCGGCTTCGGGGGAGATTTCGTACGGGAACGCGTAAGGCGTGCCGTGGATCGGATAGGCCTCCAGATGCGCGTATAGGAAGCCGGCAGCCGGGACATGGGGCCGCCATACGGGCGGGCGGGCTTCTATAAATGGACTGGGGCACACGACCGGCATGCCCGGTTCGATGCGATCGGCGGCCTCCCGCCAGCCGGAGTTGTGATGCACGGGCAGCCAGTGATTCCATCCGCCGAGCAACAGCAGAACCGCGGCGCCCAGTAGCGCGGACGCTGGACGCCAACGTGCCGGCGGCAGGAATACGCCGGCCGCCGCAGTGGCTGCCAGCGCGGCGCCGGGCAGCGCGACATCGACGTAGCGGTGGACAAAAACGCTGTGCGCGGTGGCCCAGGAGAACGCGAAGAGCGCCAGGGGCGGGATCAGCCACCAGCCCAGAATCAGGCTCGCGCCGGCGGCCGGCCCCCGGCCCACCCGCCGGCCCAACAGCGCTCCGACCAGGGCGCACGCCGCGACCAATCCCGGTTTCAGTGAACGCGCCAGGTCCATCGCGGATGGCAGCGGCGCGATCACGTGCGCTCCGGCATTGCGGTAAAGTGACAGCGCTCGCATGAGCACCGGCGCCAGCGACAGGCAGCAAGCGATCAGCACGGTCAGCGCCTGGCGCCAGCCGGCCGGCGTATCGGCGCGCGCCAGACGCACCGCCGCATACAGCGCGAATGCCGCGTAGAGCGGCCAGAAGACCAGGTGGACCCGCCACAGCACCGCCGCTGCGAGGGTGAAGAGGGCCGCATCGCTCCACCGCCCCCGATCCAGCCAGCGAATCAGGAACCAGAAGGCGCCCGCGGCAACCAGCGTTCCCAGGGCGTAGGGACGCGCATCGGCGGCCTGGTAATTGAACCCGCGCAGCGACAGGCAGGCAAATGCCGCAAACCACCCGGCGCCGGGATGGATCAGGCGGCCGGCGATGCGCGCCACCAGCCAGAGCGCCAGCCCCAAAGCCAGCGCGGAAGGCAGCCGATAGGCCGTCTCGGAGTAGCCGAAAACGTCGCTCGACAGGCGCGGCAACCAATAGTAGATGGATGCCGGGACCTGCGGCACAGCCCGTAGCGAAGGATCTTGCGCAGCATGCCGCACCACGAACGCCGTGCCCATTTCATCCACCCAGAAGCTGGAGCCGAGCGGCATCAGCCACAGGCGCGCGATACACACGAATAGCAGGGCGGGGAGCATATATTGTTGCGCGCGCGCGAGTTTCCTGGCCACAGGCGGAGACGCTTTCATTTTAATTGCGAGAGCGGCGGTGGCGGCCGGCGGTCCCGTGCTATGGTCAAAAACGATGCCGCACAAATCCGCCCGCCAACCGGTCCGCGTCAAGCGCGTCGATGAATGCGCCAGTCTCGACGAAATCTTCCGGCACTGTCTGCCGGCTTTTGGCGGCGCTTATCTGCGGCGCATCTACACCATTCTGGATCGCGCCATCGCGGCGGACTGTCCGTTGACGCTGGCCATCTCCGGACCGGTCACCGTTTCGGGCCAGCATCTCGCCTGGCTCATCCCGCTGCTCGAAACCGGTTGGGTGGCTTACATCAGCACGACCGATGCCGTCTGCTATCACGACGGTCATCGCAGCCTCCATGCGCACCATCCGGAACCCGTTCACGAAGTCTCGATTCACAGCGACGATGCCGCCTTGCGCGACGAGGGTACCATCCGGGTGACCGACATGGCTTTCGACGAGGCTGTGCTGCTCGATCAGGATCGTTTCCTGAGCGCGTGTCTGTCGCGGCCCGAGTTTCAGAAGAAGATGACGGGCACGGAGCTGCGCTATCGTCTGGGCGCGCACTACGCCGCCCAGGAACAACGGCACGGCGTCCCGGCCGGATTGCTGGCGACCTGCCATCGCCTGGCGATCCCGGTGTTGGTCGGCGCGCCCGCGGATGGCAGCGTCTTTCTCAATTCGATGAAGCTGTGGGCCATGCGCGAAGCGGGCCTCCTCCCCGCGTACGGATTCGATCTGGACCTGCACGCGGAAGTATTCGAAGCCTGCGCCTATCACCGCTGGGGATTGTTCGAGAGTCCGGCGCGCGCCCTGGCCACGTTGATTCTGGGCGGGGGCGTGCCGAAGAACTTCAATCTGCAGCCCGAGCCGGCACTGGGCCAGGTGCTGGGGCTGCCGAATGTGCGCGGCTATCAGTTCGACGTACAGATCGTTACCGCACCGGTGACGGACGGATCCCTGTCCTCCTGCCCGCCGGCCGAAGCGGTGACCTGGGGCAAAGTGGACAAAGAGGCTTATCTCCAGACGACGGAAAGCATGCAGGGTGACTATTCCATGGTGATGCCGTTCGTCGTGAAGGCGCTGCTGGACCGGCATCCGCGCCGCGCCGGTTATCGCTTATACGAAAGCCGCGAATCGCTGTGCGAAAGGTTGCGCGAGGATGTAAAGGCGAACCGGGAATGGCTGCTGCGCAGCGTGGAGTACTCATTCCGGCCTTAGTACTCCGCCTGGTTCTTCTCAATCTGTTTCCGTAAGGTTGGCGATGATAAGATCCTCATCAGCCGCCTATGTTGACCAACTGCCTCCACGCGGTTTCCCGCGATGAGTCCCTTGCCGGCATCGTTGCCGCGCATCCCAGCGACACTTTGGCGCTGGCATCACGCGCATTCCGTTTGACCTATGGCCAACTCAACGATCGAGCCGCGGCGCTGGCCCATGGTCTGCATTTGCTGGGCGTGGGAACGGATGTGCCGGTGGCGGTGTTCGCGCATCGCACGCCGGCCGGGATTCTGGCCGCGTTGTCGATTCTCCGCGCGGGTGGAGCGTACGCGATGTTGGATCCGTCCGATCCTGCCGGACGCCTGGAAGCCATTTTGCGGGACTTGCAGGCGCCGTTCGTCCTGGCGGAACGCGGGTTGGCCGGGCGCCTGCCGAAAGGCGCCTGGAAGGTGATTCCGCTCGATGAGGCGCCCCTGATCTTCAGCAAGCCGATGGAACCGCTGCCGGCTCCGGGACCGGAAGACCTGGCTTGCATCCAATATGTTTCGAGCGCCACCGGCCGTCCCATCGGAATTGAAATTACACAGGCCAACCTGCGCCACCTGATCGGCTGGCACCAGCGCGCCTTCCAGATCACCGCGGCCGACAGCGCCTCGCAACTCACGCCGCCGGGCCACGAAGCCGCGATCTGGGAGATCTGGCCGTACCTGGCCGCCGGCGCCAGTCTGCATTTTGCCGACGCACACGCCGGCAGTTCGGTGCGCCTGCTGGCCGAGTGGCTCTGCGACGAGTACATTACGATGGCCTTCGCGCCTCCCGCGGTGGCCGAGCCATTGATGCGGCTCGCCTGGCCGCGCCGCACCGCATTGCGCTATCTGCTGACCGGCGGCGACGTGCTGCGGATGTATCCCCCCGCGGGGTTGCCCTTCAAGGTCGCCAATCATCATTTGCAGGCCGGAGCCACCATCGTGGCCACGTCGGGATTGGTGCCGCCACAACCGGACGCCGGCGATATGCCACCCATTGGCCGGCCCATAGGCGATATGCGCGCGGTCATCCTGGATCGGGAGCTGCAGTTGGTGCCGGACGGTGTTCCGGGTGAACTGTGTTTGAGCGGTCCCGGAGTGGCCCATGGCTACTGGAACCAGCCCAAGCTTACCGCGCGCCATTTTGCCCCGGACCTTTTCTGTGCCGATCCGCGCGCCCGGCTCTATCGGACCGGCGACCTGGTAAAGCGTCTTCCGGACGGACAGTTGGCCTATGTGGGCCGGGTTGACGACCAGATCAACATTCGCGGGTTCCGCGTCGAGCCGGCCGAGATCGAAAGCGCCCTCAACGCCTGTCCCGAGGTATTGAACAGTGTGGTAGTTCTGCGCGAGGAGGTCCAGGGCGACCGGCGCCTGGTGGCGTACGTGATTCCGCGGGACGATATCGAGTTCTCCACCGACACCGTGCATGACGCCCTGCTGACGCGGCTTCCCGAATACATGCGGCCGGCGGCCATCGTGGTTTTGAGCGAGTTCCCCCTCACCGCGGACGGCCAGGTGGACCGCGCCGCGCTGCCCGCGCCAAAATTCGGCTCCAAGACTGCCGCCCGGCAGCGGGTCGAACGGCGGCTGGGACGGATTGTGTCATCCTTGATTACGGCGCGCGCGATCGATGCCGATACGAACTTCCTCCAGATGGACGTACACCCGCTGCTCGGCGCGCTGGTGCTCGACCGCGTGCAGGATGCCTTCGGGGTGAAGATCACCTCACGGCAGCTCTATGAAGCCCCGACCATCTCCGGATTGGCGAACGCGATCGAACAGCAGACCAGCGGACTCGCGCCGGGCCGCTAACCCGCCGAGGGACTACCGGTTTCTGCCGGATAGCCCTTGCTGAACCAATCCTCGTGCATATTGGTGGGTATGTTCAGGACCCTTATGTGCTCGAAACCCAGTTCGCGCAGAGCCCGATACGCGGGGCGGATATTCGGGCAGCGCGTCATCGGACAGCAGCCGCAATAGAGTACGATATCGGAGTCTTTGGGCAGATTGGCGACGGCCTTCTTGAGCAGCGCGATGCCTTCCGGCTTTCCCCCCGGGCCGGCTTCGATGGCGTGCGGGATGCGCTTGCTGCGATACAAGACCGTAAACGCGGTGCACAGAATCACGGGAGGCTTCGCCGAGTGCAACTCCTGGACCAAGGCGGCGGGTTCCATCAACTCCGCTTTGGACCAGGGATCCGCCGCCTCCTGCGCCAGACAGATCGCCGCCAATATGGATACTCCAGCCAATCGCCGCATAAGTATGAGCATACCGCTATAATCGTCGGGATATGGAACGCAGACAACTCTTGCAGGGACTGCTGGCCGGCGGAGCGGCGCTGGCAACCGGCCGCCGGGCGCTGGCCGAACAGGCGGACCTGAAGCCGATATTCGCGGAGATTGAAAAGCGTCATGACGAAGCCGTCGCCCGGCTGCGGGCCTGGATCGCCCAACCCTCCATCGCAGCGGAGAACCGGGGTATCGAGGAGGGTTGCGCGCTGATGATGAAGATGCTGCGCGATGCGGGATTCGAAGGCGTAACCAAGGTCCCCAGCGACGGCCAGCCCGGCGTATTCGCGACCCTCGACGTGGGTGCGCCGCGTACCATGGGCATCTACTTCATGTACGACGTGAAGCAGGCCGACCCCAGCGAATGGTCCTCGCCGCCATGGGAGGCGCGCCTGGTGGAAAAGCCGGGACTCGGCAAAGTGGTCGTCGGCCGCGGCGCAGTCAACCAGAAGGGCCCCGAGGCTACCTTTCTGGCGGCGCTGCACGCCTTTCGCGCCGCGGGACGAAAACTGCCGGTAAACCTCGTCTTCGTGGCCGAGGGTGAAGAGGAGATCGGCTCCCCGCATTTCCCCCAGATCGTGCACCGGCCGGAGATTCTGGCGGCGCTGCGCCAATGCCAGGGCGTGTATATGCCCATGCCCCAGCAAGCGCTGGACGGATCGGTGACGGTCACGCTGGCGGCCAAGGGTGTGATCGAGGTGGAACTGGTGTCCAGCGGCGAACGCTGGGGCCGTGGGCCGAAACAGGACTTGCACTCGAGCAACGAGGCGCGCGTCGACAGTCCCGCCTGGCACCTGGTGGAGGCCCTGGCCACGCTGGTCGGGCCCGACGGGCACACTCCCGCCATCGACGGTTTCGCCGACAAAGCCCGTCCCTTGACCGCGGCGGAAACGGCACTCATCCGGCAGGCCGCCGAGCGGGAGAGTGAAGCCGTCGCCAAGAAACAACTCGGCGTCGAGCACTGGGTGCATGATGTGGACTGGCTGGAAGCGCTGGAACTGCTGGCCTCGCGTCCCACCGTGAACATCGAAGGGCTGGTCGGCGGATATACGGGTCCCGGCGGCAAGACCATTCTGCCGCATCGCGCGGTGGCCAAGCTCGACCTGCGGCTCGTACCGGATATGACCGCGGCCGGCGCCGTCGCGGCGTTACGGTCACATCTGGCCCGGCGCGGCTTCGGCGATATCGAAGTGAACATGACCGGAGGTTACGACCCGACCACGACGCCGGCCGATGCGGCGCTGATCCGGGCGGCCGTCAACGTATATCGCCGGTGGAAAATCGATCCCATCCTCTGGCCGCGGCTGGCAGGCTCCTGGCCGGGGTTCGTATTCACCGGCGATCCTCTGCGCCTGCCGGCGGGCCACTTCGGACTGGGCCACGGAAACGGCGCGCATGCGCCCAATGAGTATTACGTGATCGAATCCGCGAATCCGAAGGTCCAGGGTATGGACGGCGCCGCCCGCTCGCATGTGGAATATCTTTACGAATTGGCCGCGGTGAGCTGAGATATCGCTGATAGGATTCGTCTCAGACCCGATCCTTCAGCATCTCCCGGGCCGCGTTGTAACCGGGGGCGCCCATCACACCGCCGCCCGGATGGGCGCCGGACCCGCATAAATACAGTCCGCGGACGGGGGTTCGATACCGCGCATAGCCGGCCACCGGCCGCATGACGAACATCTGGTCCAGGCTCATCTCGCCGTGGAAGATGTTACCCCCGGTGATGCCGAAGCGCCGTTCGAGATCCAGCGGCGTAAGTACCTGCTTGTCGATAATGATGGAGCGGATGTTGGGGATGTACTCTTCCATCAGCTCCACTACACGGTGGTAGAACGGCTCGCGGGCATCGTCCCAGGTGCCCTGGCGCAGCGTGTAAGGAGCGTATTGCAGGAAGATTCCCATCACGTGCTTGCCCGGCGGCGCCAGCGACGGATCGTACATCGTGGGAATCGTCAGCTCCAGCATGGGCCGGTCGGAGGGCCGGCCGTACTTGGCATCGTCCCAGGCGCGCTCGATATAGTCGATGTCCGGGCAGATATGCATGGTGGCGCGATGCTGCGGCCCCGGCCCCGCGGGCAGGCCCTTGAATTCCGGCAGACCCGATAGCGCCAGGTTGATCTTGCAGGAAGTGCCCTCCGTGCGAAAGCGGCGTATGGCCGTCACAAAATCGGACGGCAGGTCAGGCTCGGCGAGCAGGCGCAGGAAGGTCACCCGTGGATCGAGGTTGGAAGCCACTACGCCGCCCGCGATCTCTTCCCCGCCCGCCAGCACCACGCCGGTGGCGCGCCCGCCGCGGACCAGAATCTTCTCCACCGCGGCGCCGGTCCGGACCACCGCGCCATGGCTGCGCGCGGACGCGGCGATAGCTTCCGAAACTGCGCCCATGCCGCCGCGCACGAAGCCCCACAGCCCGCGGTGTCCGGCCACACTGCCCATCACGTGATGCATCAGAATGTATGCCGTCCCGGGCGACCGCGGGCCGCCGTTGGCCCCGATCACGCCATCGGTGGCCAGCGTGACTTTCAGCTCCGGCGATTCGAACCATTCGTCGAGGAGTTCGGCGGCGCTCTGCGTAAAAATTTTGACCAGCGCCACCAGGTCCGCCGGCGCGAGTTTGCGTAGGCGCCCGGCGATCTTCAGATGTTCGATCAGGTCGCCGATGCCGCGCGGCGGGAATGGCGGCGGCGTGGTCAGCAGCAGTCCCTCCACCACCTGCGCCAGCCGTTCCAATTGCGCTTCGAAGGCCGGATAGATCTCCGCATCGCGCGGCGAGAATTTGGCGATCTCCTGCAAAGTCCGCTGGCCGTCCTGCCACATGTAGAAACAGCGGCCGTCGGGGAAGGGCGAGAAGAACGCCGGGTCTTTGGCATCCACCTGGTAGCCGAACCGCGGCAGTTCCAGGTCCTGGATCACGCGCTCCTGCAATAGACTGGTCAGGTAAGACGCGGTCGAAACCCGGAATCCCGGCCAGAGCTCTTCGGTGACGGCGCAGCCGCCCACCATTTCGCGGCGCTCCAACACGATGGTCTTGCGCCCGGCGCGCGCCAGATAGGCGGCGGTGACCAGGCCGTTGTGGCCCCCGCCGATAATGATTGCATCGAATCGTTGTGGCATGGTTGTGTGCGGGACGGAAGTCCCACGCGGGCGCGACGTCCGCCCTCCTATCTCTTTCTTAAGGCGATCACCGCCAGGGGCGGCAGCGTGACACTTATGCTTTGCGCGAAGCCGTGCTGCGGCTTGGGCTGCGACTGGATCCATCCCGGATTGCCCAGATTGCTGCCCCCGAACAGATGCGAGTCCGTATCGAAGATCTCTTCGTACACGCCCTCCTCCGGCACGCCGATCACATATCGCTCGTGTACCACGGGGGTAAAGTTGCAGCAGAAGAGCAGAAAATCCCTGGGGTCCTCCGCGCGCCGCAGGAACGAAATCACGGAATGCTCCACGTCGTGGAAATCCACCCATTGGAAACCGGCGTAGTGAAAGTCCACCTCGTACAGCGCCGGGTGCGCGCGATAAAACCGATTGAGCTCTTCGACCAGAAACTGGAGCTTGCGATGATAGTCGAACGCCAGCAGATCCCAGCGCCGCCCCTCGTTATGGTTCCACTCTTCCCGCTGCCCGAACTCCTGGCCCATGAACAGCAGCTTCTTGCCGGGATGCGCGTACATGTAGGCCAGGAACGCGCGCGCATTGGCGAACTGCTGCCATTCGTCGCCGGGCATTTTGTTGATCAGCGAGCCCTTGCCGTGCACCACTTCGTCGTGCGAAATGGGCAACACGAAATTCTCCGTGAAGGCGTACAGCATGCTGAACGTGATGTTGTTGTGGTGATACTTGCGGTAGACCGGATTTTCACTGAAATAGTGCAGCATGTCGTGCATCCATCCCATGTTCCACTTCATGGTGAAGCCCAGGCCGTTGAGATACACCGGCTTCGACACACCGGGAAACGCGGTGGATTCCTCGGCGATGGTGATGGCGCCCGGCACCGTGTGCGCCAGCTCGTTGAACCGCCGGACGAAGTCGATGGCTTCCAGGTTCTCATTGCCGCCGTACTGATTGGGCAGCCACTCGCCGGCCTTGCGGGAGTAATCCAGGTACAGCATGGATGCCACGGCGTCCACTCGCAGGCCGTCGATATGGTATTTCTTCAGCCAGAACATGGCGTTCGAAATCAGGAAGGCGCGCACCTCGTTGCGGCCGTAATTGAAGATCAGCGTTCCCCAATCGCGATGCTCGCCCTTGCGCGGATCGGCGTGTTCGTAAAGCGCCGTGCCGTCGAAGTAGACCAGGCCGTGCGCGTCGCGCGGAAAATGCGCCGGCACCCAGTCCACGATCACGCCGATGCCTTCCTGGTGGCAGCGGTCCACCAGGTACATGAAGTCCTCCGGAGTGCCGAAGCGCGAGGTGGGCGCATAATAGCCGATCACCTGGTAGCCCCAGGATCCGGAAAACGGATGCTCCATGATGGGCAGCAGCTCGATATGCGTGTAGCCCATCTTCTTCACGTATTCGACCAGTTGCACGGCCAGCTCGCGGTAGCTGAGGAACTGACCCTGCGGGCCGCGCAGCCAGGATTCCACGTGCAGCTCATAGATGGATACGGGCGCCTTCAGCCAGTCGGTGCGGCCCCGCTGCTCCATCCACGCGCCGTCCTGCCATTGATATTTTTCGATGTCCCACACTACCGAAGCGGATTTGGGCGGCACCTCGGCCGCAAAGGCGTAGGGATCGGCCTTCAGTTGTTGATAGGCGTTGAAGCGCGAGCGGACGTTGTACTTGTAGCAGGTCCCTTCACCCAGCTCCGGAATGAAGATCTCCCAGACTCCGGCGTTGCGCCGGCGCATGGGATGCCGCCGCGTGTCCCATTGATTGAATTCGCCGGACACCGTGACCGTCTCCGCATTCGGCGCCCAGACCGCGAAGCGCACGCCTTTCACGCCGTCGACTTCCACCAGGTGCGCGCCCAGCGTGCGATAGGACTCGTAGTGCGTGCCTTCCGAATGCAGGTGCAATTCAAAGTCGGTGATCAGCGGGCCGAAGCGGTAAGGATCTTCGAACTCGACGGTGAGTCCGTCCCACAGCTTGGCCTGCACCAGGTACTTGCCGGGCGTTCCCGCCAGAGCGGCGCAGAAGAAGCCGCCGTCGTGCTGCTTTTCCATGGGATGGATCTGTTCGCCGATCCGCAGCGCGACCGATTCCGCCTGCGGTAAAAAGAGGCGAACCTCCCAGCGGGCTTGCCCGCCCCGTTTGCGGACGGCGTGGGGGCCGAGGATACGGAACGGATCACCGTGGTATCCCCCCACGATGGCTTCAATCTCTTCGGGAGTCATGTATGTACTAATTTACCCCGAAGGGGGCCCGGCATCAGCGCCCCCAACAGCCGGAGCTATACTGGCCAGATGATCGAACTGACCGTAAACGGTAAGCCGGCGCGTTTTGACGGCGACCCGGACATGCCGTTGCTCTGGTACTTGCGCGATGAACTGGCGTTGACTGGAACCAAGTACGGCTGCGGGCTGGGGCTGTGCGGCGCCTGTACGGTGCACGTCAACGGCGAGGCGGCGCGAAGCTGCCTGACGCCGATGCGCGTGGCGGCAGGCAAGAAGATCACCACTATCGAAGGCCTGGCGGCGGGCGGCCCGCATCCGCTGCAGAAAGCCTGGGAGGCCTGCAACGTGCCGCAGTGCGGATACTGCCAGAGCGGCCAGATCATGCAGGCGGCGGCGCTGCTGAAGTCCAAACCGCATCCCAGCGACGCGGATATCGATGACGGCATGGAGGGCAACATCTGCCGTTGCGGAACGTATCAACGCATCCGGCGGGCCATCAAGGTCGCCGCGGGGGTGGAAGCATGACACCGGCTATCCGCAACGTTTCGCGCCGCGGCTTCCTGGGCCAGATGTTCTCCGCCGGCGCATTGGTGCTGGCCGCCCCCCTGGCTCCCAGGGCGAAGGGCGATCAGGCTTGGCAGCCCAGCGTGTACCTGGGCATCGAGCCGGACGGCGCCATCAAGATCGTGGCGCATCGCTCGGAGATGGGCACGGGCTGCCGCACCGGCCTGCCGATGATCGTGGCCGACGAACTGGAAGCTGATTGGTCGCGTGTCAAGGTCATCCAGGCGCCCGGCGACCCCAAGTACGGCGACCAGAACACGGACGGGTCATGCTCCGTCCGCAATTTCTACGACACCCTGCGCAAGGCGGGCGCATCGGCGCGTACTATGCTCGAAAACGCCGCGGCCGCCAGGTGGAGCGTCGCCGAAACCGAATGCCACGGGCGCAACGGATTCGTAGTGCATTCCCGCAGCGATCGGAAGATCGCTTACGGTGAGCTCGCGGCCGCAGCCGCGACGTCCAAGGCGCCGGCGGACAGCGCCATCCGCTACAAAACGCCGGACCAGTTCCGTTACATCGGCAAAGACATTCCTATCGTGGACCTGAAAGACATGGTCACGGGAAAGGCGGTCTACGGAATCGACGCCCGCATGCCCGGGATGGTGTACGCGGCCATCGAGCGCCCGCCGGTGATGGGCGCGGCCTTGAAGAGTTGCGACGATGCCGCCGCCCGGCAGGTGCGGGGCGTGCAACAAGTCGTGACGCTCGATCGGGCCCAGCCGCCCTACGGCTTCAAAGCTCTCGGCGGGCCGGCGGTGATCGCCAGCAACAGTTGGGCCGCGCTCGAAGGCCGCAAGAAGCTGAAGGGTGAGTGGGACCTGGGCGAGCACGCTTCCTACGATTCACCCGCGTACAGGCAAGCCATGCTCGACACCGCGCGCCAGCCGGGCCGCGTGGCGCGGGAGCTGGGCAACGTGGACGCAGAGTTCGCCAAAGGCGGCACGACTCACGAAGCGTCCTATTACACGCCCATGCTGGCGCACGCGGCGATGGAGCCGGTGGCGGCCGTCGCCGAGTACAAAGATGGCAAGGTGGTCACCTGGGCCGCCACGCAAAATCCGCAAGGGGTGCAGGACACTGTAGCGCGCGCGGTGGGCATCAAGCGGGAAGACGTGCTGTGTCACGTGACACTGCTGGGCGGCGGATTCGGACGCAAGTCGAAACCGGATTACGTGGCTGAGGCGGCGTTGCTTTCCAAGCAGGTCGGCAAGCCCGTCAAGATCGTCTGGAGCCGCGAAGACGACATGCACTTCGACTATTTTCATTCGCCGGCGGCTTTATACATGAAGGCGGCGGTGGACGAGAAAGGTCATCCGACGGCCTGGCTGCAACGCAGCGTGTTTCCGCCGATCGCCATGCAGATGAATCCCAACGAACAGTACGGCGGATTTCAGCTCAGCATGGGCTGGACCGACCTCCCGTACCCGATTCCGCATCTGCGCGTCGAGAACGGTCCGGCGCTGGCGCACGTGCGCATCGGCTGGCTGCGCTCGGTTTCGAACATTTATCATGCTTTCGGCGTGCAGACTTTCACTGACGAACTGGCCGCGCAGGCCGGCCACGACCGGGTGGAGTTCCTGCTCAAACTGATCGGCGAGCCGCGCGTCATCGACTTCAGCAAAGAGGGCTGGAAGGGTGCGCGCAGCGATCCGAAATATCCCTTTGACACCGCGCGGCTGCGCCACGTCATCGAGGTGGCGGCGCAGCAATCCGGCTGGGCCGGGAAGAAAGCGGGTGCCGGACGTGCGTTGGGCATTGCCGCGCATCGCAGCTTTCTGACATATGTGGCAGCCGTGGCCGAAGTGGAAGTGCACGGCCGCGAGATTCGCATTCCGCGCGTGGACATCGCGGTGGATGCCGGCCGGATCGTCAATCCGGATCGGGTAAAAGCGCAGTTCGAGGGCGCGGCCGTCTTCGGCACCAGCGTGGCGTTGATGGGTGAGATCACTTCCGCGGGCGGGCGCATCCAGCAATCCAACTTCGACGGGTACCCCGTCGCGCGGATCAACGAGGCGCCGCGCGAGACCCATGTGCATCTGGTGGCGAGCGATGCGGCGCCCGCCGGCGTGGGCGAGCCTGGCGTGCCGCCTATGGCGCCGGCCATCTGCAACGCGATCTTCGCCGCCACCGGCAAACGGATCCGCGAGCTGCCCGTCAAGGACCAATTGAGTTGAGGTCCACGCTTCTGGCCGTCGTCTTGGCGGCCCTGGCACAGGCGCAACAAAATCCGGCCGCCGCCGGCGCGCGTCACTGGCGCGTGGCGCACGAAGCGGAGATCATCGCCTCTTTCGAAAGACTCCTTTCGATTCCCAACCTGGCCCGCGACGGCCCCAATATCCGCCGCAATGCCGAGGCGGTGGCGGCGCTTTACCGGCAACGCGGCGTCAAAACGCAGTTGCTGGAGGTGGCCGGCGCGCCGCCCGTGGTGTTCGGCGAGATCGCCACGGCAAATGCCGCGCGTACGGTGATCTTCTATGCGCACTATGACGGCCAGCCGCTCGACCCCAAGGAATGGTCCGCGCCGCCCTGGCAGCCGGTGTTGCGCGACGGGCGTATTTATGCGCGGTCCGCGTCGGACGACAAAGCCCCGATCATCGCGCTGGCCACGGCCCTGGATGCCCTGAAGGCCGCGGCTATCCCGCTCCGGTCCAATATCAAATTCGTCTTCGAGGGTGAGGAGGAGGCCGGATCGCCGCATCTGGCGGCCATTCTGGAAAAGTACAAGGACCTGCTGGCCAGCGACGTCTGGCTGATCTGCGATGGCCCGGTGCATCAGAGCCGCCGGCAGCAGATTGTGTTCGGCGCGCGCGGGATTACCACGATTGACATCACCGTGTACGGGCCGAAGCGTGAGCTGCACAGCGGACACTACGGGAATTGGGCGCCCAACCCGGCGATGATGCTGGCGCGCCTGCTGGCCTCCATGAAGGATGACGACGGCCGGGTAACCATCGATCATTTCTATGACGGCATCGAGCCGCTGAGCGAGACCGAGCGCCGCGCGGTCGCCGAAGCGCCGGACGTGGACCGCAACCTCATGCGCGAGCTATGGCTGGGCCGGACCGAAGGCGGCGGGAAGACCCTGGTGGAGCTGCTGAATCTGCCGTCGCTCAACATCCGGGGTATGGCCGCGGCACGCACGGGCGCGCAGGCCAGCAACGTGATCCCGGCATCCGCCACGGCCAGCATCGATATACGGCTGGTGAAGGGGATCGATCACCAGACCGCGGAGTCGCGGGTGCTGGAGCATATCCGGAAGCAGGGCTATTACGTGACGGATCGCGACCCGGACGCCGATACCCGCATGTCTCACCCGAGAGTTGCCAAGGTGATGGTCGAGCCCGGCGGCTACGATGCCGCGCGCACGTCAATGGATCTGCCGGTTTCGCAGCTTGTGCTGCGCACGGCGGAATCGGCGCGCGGCCCGGTGGTGAAGCTGCCCACCATGGGCGGGAGCGTGCCGCTGTACATGATCGAGCAGATCCTGCATGCGCCCACCATCACCGTTCCGATCGCCAATCACGACAACAATCAGCACAGCTTCGACGAGAACATCCGGCTGCAGAATCTCTGGGACGGCATCGAGTTGATGGCCGCGCTGCTGGCGATGTAGAACTTACGACCGGGTGACCGCACCTTCGGACGCGGAGGCGACCAGCGCGCAGTATTTGGCAAATACGCCCGATTGATACCGCGGCACGGGCTTTTGCCATGCGGCGAGCCTTTCGCGCAGCACTTCCGGCGCGATCTCCAGATTCATGGTGCCGGCGTCCGCGTCGATGGCGATACTGTCGCCTTCGCGCACGGCGGCGATGGGACCGCCATTGGCAGCTTCCGGCGCCACGTGCGCCACCATGAAGCCGTGGGTGGCGCCGCTGAAACGGCCGTCGGTCACCAACGCCACGCTTTCGGACAGGCCTTCGCCGACGATGGCGCCGGTGACGCCCAACATCTCGCGCATGCCCGGACCGCCGCGCGGCCCCTCGTAGCGGATCACCACCACGTCCCCCGGATGGATCTTTCCGCCCGTGACGGCGGCCATGGCGTCCTCTTCGCGATCGAACACGCGCGCCGGTCCGCGATGCTGCATGCGGTCGTGTCCGGCGAGTTTGATCACGCAGCCTTCCGGGGCGAGCGATCCACGCAGAATCGCCATGCCGCCGCGCGGCTTCAGCGGCCGCGAAAGCGGACGCACCACTTCCTGCCCCGGCGTCTCATGCGCGTCGCCGGCTTCCTGGGCAAACGTGCGGCCGGTGCAGGTGAGCGCGGATCCATCCACGTAGCCGCCCTCCAGCAGGCGATGCGCGATCACGCCGATGCCGCCGGCCTTGTCCACATCCACCGCCACAAATCGTCCGCCGGGCTTGAGATCCACCAGCACCGGTGTGCGGCGGCAGATCTCCTGAAAGTCGTCGATACTGAGCGGGACGCCGGCTTCACGCGCCATCGCCAGCAGATGCAGCACCGCGTTGGTCGATCCGCCGGTGGCCGCCACGCCTGCGATGGCGTTGACGAACGCCGTCCGTGTCGCAATCTGCCGCGCCACGCGGCCATGCCGTACGGCGTCCAAGATGATCTCGCCGCAACGGAAACTCACGTCCGCTTTGCGCGCGTCCACCTGCGGCACGGCGGCTGTACCCATCGGCGAAAGCCCGATCAACTCCATCACCGTAGCCATGGTGTTGGCGGTGAACTGGCCGCCGCAGGCGCCCGCGCCGGGGCAGGCGTGATTCTCGATCTCCAGCAGTTCCTGGTCGCTCATGCGGCCGGCGGCGTTGGCGCCGACGGCTTCGAATACGTCCTGAATGGTGATGTCGCGGCCGTTGTGGCGGCCCGGCAGGATCGATCCGCCGTAGAGGATGACGCCGGGCACGTTAAGCCGCAGCAACGCCATGGCCGCGCCGGGGATGGTCTTGTCGCAAGCCACCAGCGCCACGATGCCGTCGAACATGTGGCCGCGCGCCACCAGCTCGATCGAATCGGCGATGATCTCGCGGCTCACCAGAGAAGCTTTCATGCCTTCCGTGCCCATGGTCACGCCGTCGCTGATGGCGATGGTGTTGAACTCCATGGGCGTGCCGCCGGCGGCGCGGATGCCCTCCTTCACCTTCACGGCCAATTCGCGCAGGTTGTAGTTGCACGGCATGGTCTCGATCCAGGTGTTGGCCACGCCGATGATGGGCTTGGCCAGATCTTCGTCGGTGAAGCCGATGCCTTTCAGCATGGCGCGGGCAGGCGCGCGGTCGCGGCCCTGCGTGATGATATGGCTTTGTAGTGGCACTGAATTCCTACTTTAGCGAATTGTCCCGTATCCAGGCGATGTAATCGAGGACCGGCGGCTTGCCGCCCAGCGCGCGTACGCGCTGGGACACCTGGGCGCGATGATGCTCGCTGTGCATGATCACCTGCATCAGCCCGTCCCGCACCGATGGATGGAAATCCTTGAACGCCGGGACGGGAAACTCGATGGTGCGCGCGAGTGCGGCGTCGTCCAGGTGCGACGTAAAAGCGGCGCCGTCCGCGTGCGCGGCCTCGAACAATTGCCCCAGTTCGTCCATGCCGCCGGGCTCCCGCCGGAAGCGCTCCATGTCGAAGGGCTGGCCTTGAAACAGCGCCAGGAAGAATTGCTGGACGGTCACGATGTGATGCAGCCACTTGCGTATCTCGCTGTCGGCGGCTGCGCCCTCCTGTCCGCTCACGGTCTTCAGGATCGCATGGTCGGCCCAGACGAGGTGGGTCCAGAGAGATTGAAACATGGGAATCATGGGGGCATTTTACCGCAGGCCGGATCCGATAGCCGTCTGGTGTTGTTCGGACGCGCTGGCCGGCTCGGTCACCTGAACCACGCGGTCGCCCGCCACGTCGCGCAGCACCTGCCGGATGCGGCTGGGCCACAGGATCTCGATTTCCCTGGCGGAAGACGCGGCGCCCAATCCGAAGTGCACGCGGACATCGCTCGAACAGGCGTAACCGGTGCTGGTGGTGACGTGATTGTACTGCGTTAGACCGTCGGCGGCGGTCAGCTTGATCCGGGCGCCGATCCCCATGCGATTGCTCCTGGTTCCGCGAAGTTGTAGCGCGATCCAGTCATTCCCGTTGCGCGTGGTGTTGTGGAAGATCTGCGCCTGGCCGTTGAGCAGGCTCACAACCACGTCCATCCTGCCATCGTTGTCGAGGTCGCCTACTGCCAGGCCCTTGTGGGGAGCGGGCTTCTGGAAATCCGGTCCGGCGGTGGCGCTCACATTCTGAAAACGTCCGGTGCCCAGATTGCGGAACAAACCCATGGGCTCTTCGTAAGGGCGCGGCGCCAGCTTGGCGATGTTTTCCTGCACGTTGGAGCGCGCCACCACCAGGTCCTTCCATCCGTCGTTGTCCAGATCCACGATGGCGTTGGACCAGCCTGACATTTCGTAGCTGTCGGAAGCCAGGCCGGCCATCGCGGTCTTGTCGGCAAACTGCCCGCCGCCCAGGTTAACCAGTAGTGGAAATGTCTCCTTCTCGATGGCCGTCACCCAGAGTGACGGGAGCCCTTTATTGAATACGTCCCGGAAATCCACGCCCATGCCTGAAACCACGTTGCCGTTATCCGGGAACGCCACGCCGGAATCGAGCGCCACCTCCTCGAAGCGCTTACCGCCCAAATTGTGGAACAGTTGGAAGGGAGCGTCGTCGTTGGCCACGAAGATATCGGTGTAGCCGTCGCCATCGTAATCGCCGATAGCTACACCCATGCCGCGGCCGAGATGTTTGGCGATGCCGGTCTGGACGGATACGTCGGTGAAGGTGCCGTCTCCGTTGTTGCGGTAGAGCGTGTGCGGCAGCGGTTTGTAGTGGCGCGGGCTGCAATACATGAGCTGGTCGTTGGCTTTGCAGACGGGTTCGTTCGCGGCATCCCACACGCAGTAGTTCGACACGAAGAGATCCAGCAGGCCGTCGTTGTTGTAATCCACCCAGGCCGCGGCTACCGACCACATCTTCTTGCCTTCGTACGTTCCCCCGCCGACGCCCGCCCTTGCGGTTACATCCGTAAAGGTACCGTCGCCGTTGTTGTGGAACAACTGGTTGCGGTTGACGTTAGCGATGTAAAGATCCGGACGCCCGTCGTTATCGTAGTCGCCTACAGCCACGCCCATGCCGTAGCCGGCGCCGCCCAGGCCGGCCTTGTCCGTGACGTCGGTGAACGTAAGGTCGCCGTTGTTGCGATACAGGCGGTTCTTGAACTGGGGACCGGTCTTGGTGAGCGAAGGCAGGTGCGCGCCATTCACGAAGTAGAGGTCCGGATATCCGTCGCCATCGTAGTCGAACACCGCCACGCCGGCGATCAGGCCTTCGGGTTGCTGCTTGCGGGAAGTGGCGCCGTTGTCGCTGATGAAGCTGACGCCGGCCCGCCTGCCGATCTCCTCGAATGTGATGGGGCCGAGCGTCAGACTGCCGGCCAAGGCGGCCAGCGGCGCACCGAGCAGCAGGCATCGCCATCGCATCAACGTTTTCAGTATATCGTGGGACCGCGCTCGCCTGATGAACGCTTCGGCATCATCGTATAATTCCAACAGGGTGAGACTCGCGCTATTGTTTCTATTGCTTGCGCCGGGATGGCTGGCGGTGCGCGCGGACTCCTCCGAGGACCGCGTGAAGCAGGCCGCGGCGGCTTATCAATCCGGCGATATCGCCACCGCCATCAGGCTGTACCGCGACTTTCTGAAAGACTATCCCGACGCGGCGGAAATCCGTTCGAACCTGGGCGCGGCGCTGGTGCGCAACGGCCAGTTTGCCGACGCCATCACCGAATACAGCCTGGCCCTGCGCAAGCTGCCCAACAATCCGGCCGTGCGGATGAACCTGGCGCTGGCGTACTACAAGCTGGGCCGGTTGCCGGAAGCGGTTGCCGACTTGGAGTCCCTGCGCAAGCTGCGTCCCCTGGATCTGAAACCCGCCTTGCTGGAGGCCGACTGTCTGCTAGCCATGGACCAGCCGCAAAAAGCCGTGGACGTACTGTCGCCGATGCAGGAAGACAATCCCGACGATCGTGCGCTCATCTACATGCTGGGCATGGCACTGCTGAAGGACAAACGCACCGCGGACGCGCAGGTGCTCCTGGACCGCATCCTGCGCGACGGCGAGTCGGCGGAATCCGCGTTTCTGCTGGGGCAGAGCGCTCTGCTGCGGAGCGACCTGGTCACCGCCACGGCGCAATTGGCGCGCGCCATCCAACTGAATCCGAAGATGCCGTGGGTGCATTCGCTCTACGGGCAGGCTTTGAAGTCCGCCGGGAAGGGCGAAGAAGCCACCGCGCAGTTCAATGAAGAGCTGAAGTTGAATCCCTACGACTTCACGGCGAACACCGAGACGGCCGTGCTCCTCCGGCAGGACGGCAAACTCGACGAGGCGCTGGCACGCATCAATCGCGCGCTCGAAGTACGGCCCAAGGATCCGGGCGCACTGTACGAGCGCGCCTCGATTCACATGCGGCAGGGCCAGACCGACGAGGCGCGCCGGGAACTGGAAGACTTGCTGCACGACTATCCCAACTTCTCCGAAGCGCACGCGGCTCTGGCCACGGCGTATTACCGCTTGAAGCGGATCGCGGACGGGGATCGCGAGACGGCCGAGGCGCGCCGCGTCCGCGAGGAAGCACAGAAGCAGTTGGAGGAGAAGCGGGCGAAGCCATAGCCCGGCGCGTTCGGGGCTTTACTGGCGGGGTTCGGTTACGGTCAGTATCTGGTCGGCCCGCACGTTGTGCAGCGTCTGATGGATCCGGCTGGGCCAGGTGATTTCGATTTCCTTGATCATCTTCGCTCCGCCCAGCCCGAAGTGCACCCGCGGATCGCTGGAGGCGGCATAGCCGGTGCTGGTGGTGGCGTGATTGTATTGCGTGCGGCCGTCGTCGGTCGTGATCCGCACCTGCGCGCCGAGTCCCATGCGATTGCTTTTTACGCCCGCCAGCTTCAGCAGGATCCAGTGATTTCCCCCCGGCGAGATGTTGTGGAAGTATTGCGCCTTTCCGTTGAGGACGGTGACCACCGCGTCGATGCGCCCGTCGTTGTCCAGGTCGCCGAAGGCCACGCCGCGGTGCGGCTCCGGCGTGACAAAACCCGGGCCGGCGCCGGCGCTCACATTTTCGAATTTGCCGTTGCCCAGGTTGCGCAGCACGGTATTCGGCTCTTCGGCCTTGCGCAGCGACATCTTGTCGATATTGTCGATCACGTGTCCGCGAACGGCAAACAGGTCTTTCCAACCGTCGTTGTCCAGGTCGTAAACGCCGTTCGACCAGCCCGACATCGGGCGGGTGACCATGCCGATGCCCGAAGCGGCCGTGATCTCAGCGAAGTCCCCCTCCGGGCCGCGGTTCTTGAATAGCGGGAAGGTATCGTCCTCGAACGCGGTGACGAAGATATCGTCCCAGCCGTCGTTGTCGATGTCCCGGAAGTCGGCGCCCATGCCGGAGATGTAAGCGCCGGACTCCGGGTACGCGACGCCGGTGCGCAGGGCGATCTCTTCGAACTTCTTGCCGCCCAGATTATGGAACAGCATGTTCGGCGCGTTGTCGTTGGCAACGAAGACGTCCATGAATCCGTCGTGGTCGTAGTCGGCGAAGGCCACGCCCATGCCTTTGCCGCGGATCGCGCCGATGCCGGTGGCCGCCGAAACATCGGTGAATGTGCCGTCGCCGTTGTTGTGGTACAGCGTATTCGGCAACGGGGCGTAGTTCTTGGGGTGGCAATAAGCGCGCAGGTTCGGGTTGGGTCCGCAGAACGGGTCTTTGTTGACCTCCCAGACGCAGTAGTTGGAGACGAACAGATCGAGCAACCCGTCGTTATCGTAGTCGAACCAACCCGCCGCGACCGACCACATCTTTCTGCCGTCCAGGACACCGCCCCCCACCCCGGCCTTGTTCGTAACATCCGTGAATGTGCCGTCGCGGTTGTTATGGAATAGCTGGTTCCTGGTTACGTTGGCCAGGAAGATATCCGGCCAGCCGTCGTTATCGTAATCGCCCACCGCAACACCGATGCCGTATCCTTCACCCTGGACGCCGGCCTTCTCGGTGACGTCCGTAAAAGTGCCGTCGTGATTGTTGTGAAAGAGCCGGTTCCAATATTTCGGCGATTCTTTTTTCAGCGAGGGAATAGCGGCGCCGTTAACGAAATAGATATCCAGGTAGCCGTCGTTATCGTAGTCGAGCAGCGCCACGCCGGCCAGCATCGTCTCGGGCAGATTCTTATTGGGTGTGGGGCAACTGTCGGCGACGAATCGAATCCCGGAGCGTTCGGCGATCTCTTCAAAGGCGATGGGGCCGAGCGCCGCAGTGGTAGCCGCGGCGGCCACGACAACGGGTACTGACAGCAGGACGGTACGCCATCCCATTATCTTCAGGTTAATACGGGACCTGGCGGCCGGCGCGCCACCAGCACGGCGTGCGCGGGGGCCAGGCGGAATCGGCCGTATCCGTTGAGGAGCTCTGCTTCGAAACCCGCGCGGCCCAGCTCCGCCAGCAACTGGCCGCCGGTATAGAGGTGCAGCCGATGGGTCTCTTCGGTGCGCCGGTAGAGGCTTCCCACGCGGCGGAAACTGACGATCCGCCGCTCCAGCATGCGGGGCTTCCGGCCCTCTTGCACCTCCAGCAGAATGGCCCAGTCCGGACCTTCCAGGCACCGCGTCTGGACTTGGCCGTTGGGCACCTGGCCGGGCTCCACGATGTCGAACACGAAAACACCGCCGGGGCGCAAAGCCGCGAATACGCGGCGGAAGAACCGGGCCAGAGACGCGATGCCGCTCTGCGGATCGAAGGCGTAATTGACGCACTCCCCGATCGAGGTGACCGCATCGCAGTAGGGGAGCTCGGCGTCCAGAAAGGAGCCGACGCGAAACGTGGCGGCGGGCGCATGCCGCCGCGCCAGGCGGATCATGGCGCGCGAAATATCGATGCCCAGGGCGTCGTATCCGTGCTCCGTCAGTATGCGCGCCCACACCCCGCTGCCGCAACCGGCATCGACCACCAGGCCCTGGCGAATGTCTTTTTGCCGCAGCAGGCGCAAAATTCCCGGCGCCGCCCGGTTGACGAATCGGGTGAACCCGGTGTCATGAATATACGCCAGGTCCGCGTCGTACGCGATCATTTCCCCGTTTCGAAAGCCTTGCCGATCTTGGCGGCCAGGATGAAGTCGCTTTCGGTGAGTCCGTCGATTTTGTGCGTGTAGGTCTTTACGTCCACACGGCCCCAGGTCAGCAGGAGATCCGGATGATGTCCTTCGGCTTCGGCGATCTCCCCCGCGCGATTGACGAAGGCCAGCGCGGTCTTGAAATCCGGAAACATGAATGTCCTGGTGATGTGATGCTCGGCGACCACCTTCCAATCGGGCAATTGGGAAGATATTCTTTGTAGCTCGTCACCCTTCAGAGGCGGCACGCCGCCGCGGCAGGGGACGCAGTGTTTGGCCGCCAGAACGGCTCCGGAGTCATCCATAATCTCCCTCGGGAAAGCGATTCTCTCCTGTCCTTACATCATACTCAAAATGGCGCCGCGGGCTAACCGGCCACGCCGAGTTGATGATCGGGACAGCCGAGATTGAGGCAATCATACAGATCATCGACGAGGCTCGGACCGTGCTTGGCCAACAACGGCAATATGGAATACAGCCGTTCCTGCAAGTGGTGCTGGGGATAGATCAGGTTGGAGAGATGCGCCGCATGGCGCGCCACCCGGGCGTCCCGGGCCATGGTCTCGCGGCCGACTTTGCGCTCCATCTTGCCGAGTTGGTAAAGAACCTTACGGCGGCTGGTCCCCAGCGCCGCGGCCAGGCTGGCATCGAACCCGGCGAGATCGCGCGCCAGCCGGTCGATGGCCTGCTCTACATCGGACCGGGTATGCGTCAGGCTCCCCGCCAGCGCAGGGGGAATCAGGCGCGCGGCGATGCGGTCGTGGACCGCTTCGCTGCCGTGCATGAAATCCGGTAGCGCCAGCCCGTAGCGCGCCATCAATTTGGCAGCGAGTCTGTCCACGATCGTGAAACCCGCCCGATGAATCGCCGCCGGCATGCGCCCCAGAATGGACTGATAGATCACCTGGGACTGCGCCAGGTAGGCCAATTCGGCCGGACCGCCCACGTAGGCCAGCGTGGGCAGCATGGAGTCCTGCACCACGGGGCGCAGCAGGGCGTTGGGGGAGAGTTGGGCGGCGCGATCCATTAACTCTGCGGTCGAGAAGCGGCGGCCGTTCTGCAAGTAGTCCTGCCCGTAGCGGCGCAGTGTGTAGCGGCGGCCGTTTTCCAGCAGGAAGACGAAGGACGTCTGATCCTCGACGTGAACCTGTGCGTGATAACCGGCGGCCTGCAGGGCCTTGTTGCGTGCCAGCATAGCCGCCGTTAAGTCCGGTGCGGCCGCCAGGGCGGAGCGAATCGCGGGCGCGGCCAGTTCCCGCATAGCCGGCGCCATGGGATCCACATGCAGCAGACCGTAGCCGGGGAGCAATCGTTTCAGCAGCAGGCGGAACGCTTCGCCCATGGTACGTCCCGGCTGATACGTCTCCTCTACCAGGGCGGCGATCTCGTCGCCGAAGGGCCAGCCGCGCAGAGCCCGGCGTAAACCCTCCACGGGCGGCGTCGTGAGGACAAACTGGCCGACCGGCTGGCTGGACGCCGGCGAATGAGGCTTCTCCAGTTTGATGGGATTGTGCTCTGCATCGAAGACCCAGCAGTGATTCACTTCCGCGAAATCATGGTCTTCGGTGGCCAGCCAGAAGACCGGCACCGCCTGAATGCCGCGATCCGCCAGGCTGCGCGCCAGCTTGATCGCGGTGAGGGCTTTATAGATCGTGTACGCCGGACCGGAGAACAGGCCCACCTGCTGGCCGGTGAGGATTGCCGCCGTGCCTTCGCGCGACAACAGGTCCAGCGCCGGGCTGTCGCCGTTTTGCTGCCGCAGGGCCGCCACCAGCGCGGCGCGCCTATCCGCCGGAAAGCGTATCTCGCCTGCTATGGCCTCGAACACGCCATCTTCGGATGGGATGTGGGTGTAGAACGGCCGTACCCGGTCGGGATGGTACGTGAAATCCGCAAACAAATTGCTGGTATGCGGCAGATCCGTATAGCGGATACAGGCACAGTCCATGGTACCGGGTTAGTGATGATCGGCCATCGGGGAAAGATGCAGGCTATCAGCCGGCAGGCAGGATCTTGGTGATGTCGTTGTAAAGGACGAAGGCCACCAGCATCATGATAAACACGAAGCCCACCTTGAATACCATTTCCTTTACCGAAAGACTCATGTCGCGGCGCATCACCATCTCGATGATCAGCATGACGATGCCGCCGCCGTCCAGGATGGGCAACGGCAGCAGGTTGACGACCGCCAGGTTCAGGCTGACCATGGACATAAGCATGATAAAGGCGGAAGGTCCCTGCTTGGCGGCCTGGCCGGACATGGCTGCGATCCCGACCGGCCCGGTCAGCGATTTCGCCGAAATCCGCCGCTCCACAATACCCTCCAGGAAGCGGAAAATCAATCCGGCGCTCTTGGCGTTCTCATCCAGGGACACGCGCAGGGCATCCGGCAGGGAAAGCCGGGTGGTGACGATATTCAGTTTTGGCTCGGGCAGGACGCCGATCATCCAACGCGACGGCCCATCCATATTGCTCCAGACCGGCTGCAAGGTCACCTCGTGCGTCGCCCCGTCGCGCTCGAACTGGATCGCCACCGGCTTACCGTTGCTGCTGCGAATGATCTCGTAAAAGCGCTGCACCGCATGGATGGGATGGCCGGCGGCGCTCAGGATCAGATCGCCCTGGTGCAGTCCCGCCTTTTGAGCGGGCATGCCCGGCGTCACGGGCCCTACCTGCACTTCGCCCTTTTCGTACCAACCGGCGGAGCCCACTCCAGTGCGTTCGTCCAACACCGGCGTGACCGTCAGGTTGACGTCTTTGCCGTTGCGCTCGACAGTCAGATGCATGGGCCGGGAGGCGCTCTCCACCTCTTTGAGAATGATTTCGTCCCAGGTCGGATTGCGTTTGCCGTCCAGCCTGACGATGCGGTCGCCTTCCTGCACGCCGGCCCTGGCGGCGGGAGTGTTGGCCGCTACGCTGCCCACCACGGCTCCGTTATCGGCATCCACGACCTTCTGGTACTTCACCATGTAAAGACCGGTGAGCAGCACCACGGCCAGCACGACGTTCATGGCCGGGCCGGCCAGCACGATGATCAGGCGCTGCCAGCGGGGCTTCGCCAGAAAGCCGCGGGGATCGTTAGCATTCTCATCGCCCGGAAGCTCGCCCGCCATCTTCACGAAGCCTCCCAGGAAGAACACGGCCGATATGCGGTAGTCCGTCTCCCCCCGGCGGAAGCCGAACAGCCGGGGGCCAAAACCGAAACTGAAAGTGTCCACACGGACATCGAACGAGCGCGCGGCCCAGAAATGTCCCAATTCGTGGATGAGGATCATCACGCCGATCAGGATCATGAACCAGAAAGCGCTTTGAATGAATGCCATATAGTTAAACTCTAGTGGGAACGGCGGCGGGAACGGCCGCCCGTGACGCGATCAACTGCCGGGCCACCGCACGCGATTCCGCATCGATCTCGAGAATGTCTGCCACCGAGGCCGGTTCCTGCCGGGGCATGCGGCTGAGGGTCTCTTCCACCACCGCCGCAATCGCCGGAAACGGGATCTCGCCCTCCAAAAAAGCTTCGACGGCCACCTCATCGGCGGCGTTCAAGGTACTGGTTGCCGACCCGCCGGCTGCCTGGCACCCGTACGCCAGCTTGAGCAGCGGGAAACGATCCAGGTCCGGCGGCGCGAAATCCCACTGGCGCGTCTGGCTCCAGTCGATCTTGGGCACTGGAGCCTGACACCGCTCCGGCCACGTCAGCGCGTATTGGATCGGCATGCGCATATCCGTCGCCGAAATCTGGGCAAGTACGCTGCCATCGGAGTACTCGATCATGGCATGCACGCTGGATTGGGGATGGATCACCACGTCCACCTGGGAGGGAGAAAAGCCGAACAGCCAACAGGCTTCGATCACCTCAAACCCCTTGTTCATAAGGGTAGCGGAATCGATGGTGATGCGCTTCCCCATCCGCCAGGTTGGATGATTCAAGGCCTGGGCCGGCGTCACCGATTCCATGGCTTCTTTGGACGTATTACGGAACGGGCCACCCGAGGCGGTCAGGATCAGCCGGGAAACCTGGTCGCGATTGCCCGCCCGCAGACACTGGTGTACCCCATTGTGCTCGCTGTCGATGGGCAGCAGTTCGGCGCCGCTTTGCCTCACCGCATCCATGACCAGCCGCCCCCCGGAAACCAGAACTTCTTTGTTCGCCAATCCCACCCGTTTGCCCAGTCGCACCGCTTCGTAGGTGGCTTCGAGCCCCGCCACGCCGACAATCGCCGAAATTACCATATCGGCTTCCGGAGCGATGGCTGCCGACACGCGGGCGGCAGGGCCAAAATCCAGCTCTGGCCAGTTTGGACGCGGCAATCCGGAATCCGATAGCGCGCGCGCCAGCCGATCTCTCCCGGCGGCGCTTGCCAGAACCGCCACGCACGGCCGAAACTCTATGATTTGTTGAAGGATAGACTCGACATTGGATCCTGCGACCAAGGCGAACACCCGGTACGAATCCGGATTGCGCCGGACCACATCCAGCGTGCTGGTGCCGATCGAGCCCGTCGATCCAAGCAGAGTCAAGCTTTTCATTTCAAGCGGTTGCGCGATGCTGCCATCATAGCACGGCTGACGCTACGCTCAAGTTGGCTACGGGGTATTTCGAAGACCCAAACCCTTTCGGGCGCCGGGGAGGTTGCTTCAGGGGTCTTTTATTTAGAGGTTAGTCTCGCTTTGGTGGGAGTTGCCTCCCCGGCTTACTTCCAATATTAGAATATTCGGTATCCGATTGCAACAGTTTTTTGTAGCCGACTGGCGGATTAGGTACTTATGGAAGCCAATTTGAGGTTCTACGACCGCGATTCCGCGCTCCCAATGGAAGTACCGAGAGTACCAGTATTTGTCAAAAAGTAAAACGTACGCCGATTTGAGCGGCAAACGGAATGCCTACGGTCGTGCCCGGACCGAAGAAGTCTCCCAGGGCGCCCGCCGGCACCCGCAATTGGTTCAGGCTGGTGATCGGCTGCGTCTGCGTGCAGGCCGCGTTCAGGCAGAATGCCGTAACGTTCGCCTGGTTGTCCACAGGCAGCGGGAAAGCCGCCACGTTGGTCACGTAATTTGCGCCGGGGTTGTTGCGGTTGAAGAGGTTAAAGAACTCGATGAACGGCATCAACTGCTTGTTGTCGCCGAAACGGAGCGGCCGGCTGACGCGCATGTCGAACTGAAGATAGGGCTTGCCGCGAAACTCGTCCAACGTGGTCTGGACCCCGTTCACCACCGCGCGGTCGTCGAGCGTGTCGCCGAAACCGTTGACATCCACAGGGGTTGTCATGGTGAACGGGCGGGCGCTTTCGGCCTGGCCCAGCAGACCGAATTCAAAGCCACCCGGCGCGCGCCAGGTGCCGGCGACGACCGCACGATGCGTGACGTTCTCGCCGGACGGGCCGGAGTCGCCTTTGCCGAAAGCGTGCAGCGGATTGCAGACACCGTCCACGTAGTCGAACAGCTCGCCTAACACGCAGCCAAAGGTGTATGCGCGGGACAAGGTGTAATTGAAAATGAGGCTGAGGCGCCGCGCAACCTGGCCCTGTAAATGGACCGACAGCCCGTCGTACCGCGAGCGATTGTCGCTGCGGAATACGGTGAGGTCGGGGACATTCTGCTGCTGGGTGGGCGTATCGTTCGGGAAGAGCGGCGAGAACAGTGTATAGCCAGCCTGATACTGATAGCGTGCGTAGGAGTGCACGCCGGCTTCGTGTGTCCAGTCGGCGCTGATCATCCATCGCGAATTAAACGCATGGTCCACGCCCGCGGTGGCATGCAGGGCATAGGGCGTCTTATAGCCCGGATCGATGAGCGCCCCGGCGCCGCCGTAGGCATCGCCGGGCAGGCATCCCGCATCGCCAGGGACCGTGCACGGCGCGGGCGCTTCGTTCACCGCCTGGAAGGCGGTGACCCAGCCGTTCTGCGCCAGATCGTTGTAGAACAGGCCAAACCCGGCGCGCAGCACCGTGGTTCTGGAGTTGCCCATGGCGTAAGCCAGGCCCAAGCGCGGGGCGAACGCCTTACTGTAATCGTGCGGAACGGCGGGTTGGGCAAACAACGGAATCTGCAGCGCCTGCACGGTAAGCAGCGCCGGGTTGTCCCATTGCGACCGTCCGGAGGCGGTGAAGAGCCCGAACGTTCTGTCGTAGCGCAGCCCGTAGTTCACGGTCAGACGCGAGGTGGCGCGCCAGGAATCTTGCGCGTAGAATCCCAGCCGCTGTACGTTCTGCGCGAAACTGCCGTTGCCGGACGGTGTGCTCGAGCAGTCCGTGCCGGGTGTCACATCCAAACCGCCAGCCGGGGTACAGGTGAGATCCACGGCGAACTGCGCGGGATTCGCCAGGTAATCCGCCGGGTTCTGGGCGAATACCGTCAGGTTTTCGGCGTTGCCCGGCAGCGCACCGCTCATCACCGGTTCGTGGATAAAGTCCACGCCAAAGCTGGGCGAGTGCCGGCCGGAGGTGTGCGTCAATGCGTAGCGCACCTGGTATTTCTCCTGGTTGCGCAGGATGGGGAACGCGGTAATCGGCGTGACAAACTGGTTGTCGCCGAAAGTCTCAAAGCCGGAGATGGTCTGTGAGGTGGAACTGAACGGAAACGCCAGCGCAAAGCCCAAGGTCGAATTACGCGCCTCGGTGAGATGCAGCAGGCTGGCATCCAGAGTCAACGTGCCCAACCACGTGGGGCTGAAGATGTACTGCTGTCCTACGACCACGTTCATGTAGTTCGAATGCCAGTCGGCGCCCGTGGAGGGTAGCGTGGCCTGCTGCACGAAGGCGTTATCGGTGACGTAATTATCGATGGCGGCGCGCAGGAACCACGTCGAGCGCGTGGACTGCGCCCAATCGAAGCGCATGGTTCCCAGGAAGTCGCGGAAGGGCACGGGGACGCTGTCCGGTACACCGATCGAACTGACACCCGGAATCAAGCCTTGTCCTGCCAGGGAGGCAAGCGCGTCGAACTGCGTCAGGCTGGCCGGACTGTAGGCGATGCTGGCGTCCTCGTGGACGTGCTCGAACGAGGCGAAAAACCAGACCTTGTCCTTTACCACAGGACCGCCCACGGTGGCGATGTAGTTCTGGCGCGAGAAGGGTTGTTTGGGGAGCGGCGCCGGATTCTCGATGGGGTAGCGCGCGTCGAGAGCCGCCGCGCGATCGTAAAACGCCAGGTCGCCGTGCCAGTCGTTGGTGCCGTGCTTGGTCGTGATCACCACCGATCCGCCCACGGTCCGCCCGGTGTCGGCGTCTTCCTGGGCTGTGCGGACCGCGAACTCCTGGATGGCATCCGGCGAAAAGTTCTGCAGAAAGCCGCCGATGTAATCGTCGGAGTTGTCGCCGCCATCGACGGAAAGGACGTCGTTCAAACCCGAGCTGCCGCCAAAGGAAACGGCGGTGATGCGCGCCTTGGTGGGATCGGACGGCTCCACGGGTTCGGTACCGGGAACCAGAAAGGCGATGTTGGCGAAGCTCCGGTGCGCCAGGGGAATGGCGGCCAGATCGTGAGCCGTGACTACGCCGCCCTGCACATCGCTGGTGGTATCCATCGGCTGCGTAGCGATCGATGAGGCTTGGCCCGGTACGGTTACGGACTGCGCGACCGGCGCGGGATGGAGCGTCACGGCGATTTCGCGCGTGGAACTGATCGCCACGGTCACGTCGGCGCGCGCTTCGGCGAAGCCGGCGGCCTTCACCGTGGCCCGCCACGCGCCCGGCAGCAGGTCGTCGAAGCGAAACTCGCCGCGCGCGTCGCTGGTAGTCTCGCGCGTGACGGATGACGCCGCCGCGTGCAGCGTAATGGCCGCAGATTGGATCCGGCCGCCGCTGGCATCGGTCACGGTGCCGACCAGGCTGCCGCGGAAGTCCTGTGCCGCTAGAGCGGACACCAACAAGAATAAAAGGTTAAGACACTTCATCAGAGAGTTCCGGGTCTTGCGACGCAACTGCCGTGCATGGCCGCGATCCATTCACGAATCAAAGCCAAACCTTCCTGGTGGACCACGCTGCGGCCCAGCTCCGGCATCATGATCTTCGGGGTGACGGACTCCATGCGGTGCACCAGGATGGACTCCTCGGGCTTGCCCCCGACCACGTCGAACAGGAGGTTTCCGGAACCCTGGCCGGCGGATACCGGCACTTTGCAGAAGCCCATCCGCATGGGATCGGTCTGCGCCGCCAGAAGGTAAAGCCCGGTGGTGTTCGCGGGGCCGCGCGGGTTATGGCAGTGTGCGCAATTGATCTCCAGGTAAGCGCGGGCGCGGGCATCCAGCGATCCGCTGGCCGGATCGTTCCACACCGCCAGCTTGGGCGCCTGCGCCGGAGGCGGCGCGCCTTTCAGATACCCGATCTTCGTCCAGTATGCGAGTTGGTTGAACCGGCCTTCCGGATAATCGAAATCCTTGTTCAAATTGCGCGCCTTCGGGCCGATGGGCGTGACGGTTTTCGAAACATCGTGGCAGCCCTTGCACTGATTGGTGTTGGGGACCACGTAATCGATATTGTAGCGTTTGCCGGACGGATGCACCCAATGCACGGTGGTCGGGTCGGCGGCGACATCCAGCGTCGCATCTGTTTGTTCCCGATTCCAAACGTAAGGTAGCGTCGCCCAGCCCGACGTGCCGCGGACCAGCAGCCGCGTCTCGATGATACGTTGCCGTCCGCCCCGGTCGGCGTCGGGATAGGCGAAAGTCTTGGCGAGGATCGCGCCGGCCGGAAATGTGAAGGCGTCGGTATCGCTGTACGTGGCGGAGGTGCCCGGCGGCATCCAGACGAAGCGGTACTTGGTGGCGTAGTCGGAGAATAGAGGCGTATTCAGATCGTAGGGGATCACGCCCGCGTTGGGCTTCAGCGCCGCCGGGTTCCCGACGAACAGATGCCAGGCCGAGAGCTTGGCCGGATAGGGCTCGCCCAAGTGCGTCCGGACGCCGCGCGTGCCGCAAGCGGATAGCGCCACCAGGCAGGCCGCGGCGAGACTGACGTCCCGCGCACGCCTCAGCCCGCCCCTCATCTCCTAGTTCCCCCCGGCCGGCGTCCCCGGCGCGGGCGACGGGAGATTGACCGCCGAGAGCGCCGGCAGAGAGCAGTCGTAGGGCTTGGCGTCCCGGCTGATGTGTTTGAACTTTCCGCCCGCGTCATAATTCATGAATGTGGCGTCCCCGTTGTTCTGGAGACAGATGCGCAGCTCGTCGGGCAGGCGCTTGCCCACCAGTTTCTTGGGATTCACCACGCCATCGAACAGGATGGCCGGCAGCGGCTTTCCTGCCACGGGGGCCAACGCGTCGGCATATTCGCCGGCGGGCTGCGTGCCGCCGCCGGAGATGATGTTGTCGTGAATGTAGATGGCTTCCGGGAACGGATAGTAACTCGCGTCGTTGATGGGATTGCCGGTAGTGAAATAGCTGATCACCGAAACGTTCGCCGTATTATTGTCCTTAATCGTGTTTTTGAAAACTTCCACGTGATTGGTCGCCAGCACGATTACCCCCGTGCCCGTGGGAACCTTCGCCACCATGCTGCCCTTGGCGCCGAAATTTTGCGTGTTGTTCTCCAGAATCTGATTGTTGAATACGCGGGTGTTGCCGCCGGTCTTGACCGGCAGGTCCGGCAGGTTGAACACCAGGATGCCGCCCGTATTGTGCATCGACTTGTTGTCGTACACATCCGCGAATTGCGAGTTCTCGATTTCGATCCCGGCCACGTTGGCTTCCGCCCGGCTGCGGCGCACGATGATGTTGCTCGACTGGCCCACATAGATGCCGGCGTCCGCCGCGCCGATGGAGACCGATTCTTCGATCAGGACATTCTTGCACTGTACCGGGTAGATCCCGTACGAGCCGTTCGACGTGCTCGGTCCGCCGGTCCATTCCGTGCGCACCCGCTGCACGGTCACACCGTTGGCGCCGTTGATCTTCAGCGCGTCGCCCTTGGTGTCTTCGATAGCCAGGTCCTGGATGGTGAAGCCGTTGGAGGTTACCGTCAGGCCGGCCGGCCCGCTCTTCTGGTTCTTGAAAGACAGGATCGTCTTGTCGATGCCGGCGCCCCGAATCGTGACGTTATCCACTGAAAGCGAAAGCCCCCGGTCGAGGTCCAGGCGGCCTTCCGGCAGTTCGATCACGGCGCCGGACTTGGCATTGATCAGCGCCTCTTGAAAATCCTTCTGAAAATTCGGGCCGGCGGTGAGGCCGGCCTCTTTCTTGGCGCAGGAGACCCACAGTGTGAGGCTCAACACGGCGAACGCGGCGGCAGCAGTCTTGGTCATAGCGACTCCAGGAAGTGCAGAGGAACTAAGCAAGGATAACGCGGTGGTTTGGCCCGCGCAAGCGTGGTTCCGACGCTCGGGAAAAGGCGCGCACGGTTCCGAAATTCAGTGTTTGCCCGAATCGCCGAACGGATGAATGGCCGGCAGCGCCAGAGGATCCTGCTGCGCCTTGACCTTCTCGAATTCCGCGGTCTCCTTCTCCGCATCCGCCTTGCGCCCGGCCCTGCGGTAAGCCTGGGAAAGGAAGAAGTGGACGTTGGGATTCGATGGCTTTTGCCGGACAGCGGTCTCCAATTCGGCAATAGCAGCGTCCGTCTTGTTCAAATCCAGGTTCGCGCGGCCCAGGTCGCTATGGCAAATCCAGCGGTATCGGGCGGGCACGACCTTCATTGCATCGTGCACCGTGGCGATAGCGGCGTCCGGCGTACCCTGCCGGATCTCGAGGGAGGCTTTGGCCAGCAGCGCCGGCCAATGTCCGGGGTTGATCTGCACCTCTTTCTGGAACTCGGCCAGGGCGGCGTTGAGATCGCTCTCCATCAGATAAAGCCCGTAGGCGTAGTGCACGCCTGGTTCGTTCGGATACTGTGCCAGCAATTGCCGGTAGCCGGCGGCGGCTTCCTCGGGATGATTGCTGGCCACCGCCCACGCCGTCTTCCCAGCCAAATCCACCAGCGGGCGCTGCTTATCCGGCAGCTTGGCGACATCTTCCGGCAGGGCCAGCGTGCACAGCCCCATCAACATTTCCATGACCGGCGGCAGCCCTGTCTTTTTCCAGAGCGGCTGCAGTTGCGCCAGGGCTTCATCGAACGTTGACGATTGGATCAGAAGCTGGGCCGCGCGGCCGCGCACGGCGTAATCAAACTGATCGTGGCCGCCGAAGCCCAGGCTCTCGCCTTTGGCGATGTCCGCCAGCGCCTGGTCCTGGTCGTCCAGTTGGGATTCACTAAGCCCCAGCAGGCCCCAGCCGGTGCCGATCCCCGGCGCCAGCTCGACTCCTTTGCGCAGGGCGTCGGTAGCTTCGGCATAGCGATGCAACTGGTAGAGGGCGGCGCCCAGGGAGAGCCAGCCTTCCGCCCACGCCGGTTGCAGGGCCAGCGCCTGTTTGAAGAGGTCCGCGGCCTCTTGCGGGCGGCTGTCGAGCACCGTCTCGGCGCGCCGCGCCAGGTCCTCGAATTGTTCGCGCGGAGAGCCCTGCGCACACAACGCGGGCAGGGCGAGCGATAGCAGGCAAAACACGTAGCGGACCGGCATCGTTCCATCCATACGATAACGCAACTGCGCGCTATGCTGGAGTCGATGCGTATCCTGGCACTGCTGCTGATGGCCGCCGGCGCGGCGGGTGCGCAGTCCGCCAATCCGGAACAGATTTTTCGCGATGCGGTGGCGGCGCAGCAGCGGGGCGACGATGCCCTGGCCATCCGCAAATACCAGGAGCTTCTGAAGCGTTATCCGGAGGCCGTGGAAGCGCGCGTCAACCTGGGCGCGGCGCTGGCCAAGCTGGGCCGCTATGACGAAGCCATCGCGCAGTACCAGATCGCGCTGGCCAAAAACGGTAATGCAGCCTTGCGTTTGAACCTGGCGCTGGCGTACTACAAAAAGGGCGCGTTGCGGGAAGCCGTGGACGAACTCGGGGTTCTGCACAAAGCCGATCCGGGCGATGCTCGCATCGCCACCCTGATGGGCGATTGCTACGGCCGTTTGGGCCGCGACGAGGATGCCATCGCCGTCCTGGCGCCGGTCGGCGCGGCGCACCCCGACGACCTGGCCGTCGCGTGGCTGCTGGGATCCGCGCTGATTCGCGCCGGCCATCGGCGGGACGGGCTGGCGCTGGTGGATCGGGTCGCCCGCGAGGGCAACAGCGCGGAGGCGTATCTGCTCGCGGGCCAAACCGCGCTGAAGCTGAACGAGTTCGAGCGCGCGCGCGACGATGGCGATGCGGCCGTGCGCCTGAATCCGCGGTTGGCCGGCGTCGAGACGCTCCGCGGCACGACTTTGAGTTACCTGGGCGATAACCAAGGCGCCATCGCCGCCTTGCGCAAAGCCGTCGCTGCCGATCCCAAGGATTTCGAGGCGCAACTGGGACTCGGCGCCGTCCTGCACACCGAGCGCGATCTGGATGGCGCGCGCGAACACTTGCAGATCGCGTTGCGTCTGAAGCCCGATTCCACGCTGGCGCGCTACGAATGGGCGCGGCTGGAGCGCACGGAAGGCAAGGTGGAGGAAGCCGTCAAGGATTTCGAGAAGGTGGTGCACGACGATCCCAATTGGGCGCAGCCGCACGTGGAGCTGGCCGCGCTCTACTTCCGTCTCAATCGCCAGGCCGACGGCGACCGGGAGCGGGCCACCTTCGATCGCCTGAATGCGCAAGCCAAGCCGTGATCACACCGCAGGCCGAGCGCCGCTTTTACGACAGCCAGTACACGCCGTTCCTGGCGCTGCCGGACCACGCGCTGCGTATTGACCGGCAGGTGCTCGCCGGCAACCTGGCGAATCCCGGGCATCCGTTCTACGAGCGGCGGCGGCTGTATGGCGCGGCTATGCAAGCCCTCACGGCAGAGCCGCTCGCCGGCCTACAGGTGCTCGATTACGGCTGCGGTCCGGCGGATTTCGGCCTGTGGCTGGCCACCGAAGGCGCCTGTGTCACGCTGTTGGATCTTTCACCGGCGGCGATCGAACTGGGACTGAAGCGCGCGGCGGCATCGGGCGTCCCGGTGCGGGGAATCGCGGCGGATGCCAGCCGCTTGCACATGCTGCGCGACGGCGAGTTCGATCTCGTGTTCGCCTGCGCGGCTTTGCACCACACTCTGAAGTATCCGGACGCATTGGCGGAACTGGTACGCGTGATGAAGCCCCGGGCGCGGTTGGTGTTGGCGGAGACCTGGGGCGGTAATCCCCTGCTGAACCTGGCGCGCCGGTACCGCGCGCGTGCCGCGGGCGAGGCGGAGGAGCAGGGGGAAGGGATCATCTTCTCGCGGGCCGAGTTGCGGGCGCTGAGGCCGCACTTCTGCGACATCCAGGTGCGGCATCTGAATCTGCTGGCGATGGGCAAACGGCTGCTGCGCGGCCGGTTGACCCATGCGTGGGCGCGCGGGCTGGTGCGCGCGCTCGAATCGGCCGATGCGGCCCTGCTGTCGCTGGCGCCGGCCTTAAGCGCCTGGTGCGGGGAAGCGGTGATCACCGCCCGCCGCCGCGAAAGACTGTAGGCGGACGGGGTCCTCGGGCGCCCGCCCAAAAAAAATCGTCCCGCCGCGTGAAAAATCAATTTACATGTAAAATGTTTTATTGTATATTGTTATTGCTCTGGCCAAAACTACCGCGCGAGAGGAATGTACGCTACCGTTACATTGAATCGCGACGAGATGGAACGCAGGCGCCTGGATGCTGCCAAGGACCTGCTCGACGGGGTGACGCAAGCCCGGGTCGCCCGCAAATTCGGGGTTAGCCGCACCACGGCTTCCCGCTGGTACCGTACTCTGGAGGGGCAGGGTCTGGAGCGTCTCCGCAAACGCAAGGCGCCCGGCCGTCCCAGCCGCCTATCCGCCACCCAAATGGAGGAGATCCGGGAGATGTTTATGGCGGGTCCGCGGTCGTCAGGCATCGAGGCGGATCGCTGGACCACCGCGCGGCTGGCGCACGCAATCGAGATGCGCTTCGGCATCCGCTACGACCCGGATCATGTGGGCCGCCTGATGCACCGGCTGGGTCTGCGCGCCAAACGCGTACCGGCAGTATCGGCCGAGCCTCCCTGCGAAGTTTTCGCCGCTCCTTCGGTGGCCGTGGAGATGCGCGTTTAGAATGGACGAGCGGCAGGCGCCATGCCTGCCCCCCATCAGGAGCGGGAGATCTTTCGCGCCCGGAGCAACGAGGAGATGCCGTACCCTCCCAACAGGCAAACGCCGAAAGCCAGCAGCGTCACCTTGAGCACCGATCCGGCGCTGCCGTCGAATTGCCGGATTGCCCGGAAACCAGAGAAAACAAACGCGATCGCCATGAGTAGAAAGAGGAAACCCAGGAGCTCGTGCCACAAGGTGCGAGCGGGTTTCATCACGGCGGGGACTACCGTGGTCATGAATGTGCGGCCGGTCTTATAAGCACGGGCGCCGTCTCGATAAATGTTACGCTTGCGCACAACTACTCATGTTATCAGAGGATAACGTGGTCTATTCGGATCCCTTCGGGCCGCCGATGTTAAAAAAGTAGTAGGAGAACTTGTTAAGGTCACGCTGCTCCACTACAATCTAAACGGTAGGCGGTTCGGATCTTGAGTTGCAACGAGAGAGGTGGGTATCGCATCCCACATATAGGTAGCGGGAGGTCGTTGTGGACGAGCCATTGAAAAACCTGATGCAGGAACTGGGGAACGCGATCAACGACTCGCTCTCCGAGTCTGACCGTATTGCCGAGGCCATTGGCGAGATCAAGCGGGCCGGGTACGATGTCTTCCTGGTCCTGGAAGCGACGATCGGCTTTAATAAACGCGATGAGAACGACGAGACGTCCGAGGACGACACGGCTGCTGAGCCGGAGCGCAAACACGGTTTCGAGAGTGCCGGAAAGGTGAAGTTCACCAGCCAGGATCACCGGTTCCTGAAAGCGCTCAAGATCGCCGTGGACGAGGATTCTCATTAGCCTCAAGGGCGAACGCCTTCCAGAAAGCATCCACCACACTACCGGCGAGTTTCTTCATATCCGGCACGACCGGCTGTAGAAAAATGTGCCAGTAGATCATCGGACCCAGAAGCATCGCGAGCGAGACGTCCAGGTCTAATCCCGACTTCAGTTCGCCTTTGGAGATCCCGAGTTTGAGGAGACGGAGCAGGTCGTGCCGGGGCGGTTCCGTGACCATCCGGCGCCAGGCGCCGCCGAACGCCGGATTCCGGGCCGAGTATGCGATAAAGTGCGGCATCGTTCGTTCCTTTTGGACGGTGTCCTGGGGTGGACGGTAGTTCAACACCGCCAGCATGTCCGCGCGCGTATGGCCCGTGTCGAAATTCGGCCGCTCGCCCAAGCCGACCAGGACGCCCATCAACTCCAATAGCAGGGCATCCTTGTCGGCCCAGTGTTTGTATATGGTGGCCTTGCTCACGCCGGACCGGCCGGCGATGGCATCCATACTGGTGGCGTCTACGCCGTGATCGCCAATCAGTTCCAGTGCCGCGTCCAGGACTTTGCGATGCGCGCTGGCGCTTCGAGTGCGAGGCATGGATCAAACCTGAATGCGCGAGAAGCAGTAACTGCCGACCACCAGCAACACGGCGGTAAGGGCCGCCAGAACCGCCGCGTCGGTTATGGCGCCGAATTGGGACACGCCGATCAGGATCGTACGCAGGCCGTCCACCCCGTAAGACAGCGGGTCGATGCGGGTCACGGCGGCGAAGAGCGTGGGCAGGTTCTTGAGCGGATAAAGCGCGCCCGACAGAAAGAAGATGGGCATCACCAGGAAATTCATGACGAGCTGGAAGCCCTGCATGTTTTCGAGCAGCGAGCCGATCGCCGTACCCAGCGCCGAGAACAGGCAGGCGATCAGGCCCATGAACAAAAGGGCCAAAGGCGCGCGCGACAGATCTACGATGCGGAAGCCGGCCACGAAGCACACCACCACCACCAGCAGGCCTTGAATCACCGCGACGGTGGCGCTCCCCAGCGTGCGGCCCAGCATGATCTGGATGCGCGGCACCGGCGCCACCAGCGTCTCTTTCAGGAACCCGAACTGCCGGTCCCAGAGCAGGCCGATCCCGGAAAAAATGGAGCTGAACAGGACCGTCATGGCGATCACGCCAGGCGCCACGAACTGCAGATAGCTCCCCTGTCCGGCCTTCTGAAAGACCGGACCCAGTCCGAATCCCAGAGCCACCAGGTACAGCAAGGGCTGCCCCAGCGAGGCCACGATCTGCGCGCGCGACCGCACATAGCGCCGCAGTTCGCGTAACCACATAATATAAACAGCGCTCATCGGCGTGCACTCCACATTTTGGCCACTTGCCGCATCTGGTCCGCGTTGCCGGCCATTTCGTCGCGGATCTGCGATCCGGTCAAGGCCAGAAAAGCTTCTTCGAGCGACGGGGTGCCGGTTTGCTTCTTCAGTTCCTCCGGCGTACCCTGAGCCACGATCCGGCCATGGTCGATGATCGCCAGGCGCTGCGCCATGCGGTCGGCCTCGTCCATGTAGTGGGTCGTCAGAAAGACGGTCACCCGCTCGGCCTGGTTCAGGTTCTTCACCTGGGTCCACATCTGGTTGCGTGTCTGCGGATCGAGGCCCAGCGTGGGTTCGTCCAGGAACAGGATCTTGGGCGTGTGCAGCAGCGCGCGGGCGATCTCCAGACGCCGCTTCATGCCGCCCGAGAAGAATTTCACCGGCTGCGTCCGCTTCTCCCAGAGATCGAAGAGGCGCAGCAGTTCTTCGGTGCGCGATACGCGGAGCTTGCGGGGGACATGGAAGAAGATACCGTGCATTTCCATGTTTTCCGCGGCCGAAAGTTCGCCGTCCAGGCTGGGATCCTGAAAGACGATGCCAAAGCGTTTGCGAACCTCGTGCGCCTGGGTCCGCGGGTCCAGACCATCCACCTGCAGCTTGCCGCCGTCCGGCGGAAGCAGCGTGGTCAGCATCTTGATCGTCGTAGTCTTGCCGGCGCCGTTGGGGCCGAGGAACGCGAAGATCTCCCCTTGCGCAACGGCGAAGGAAATATGATCGACGGCGGTCATCGCGCCGAACTTCTTCACCAGATTGTCTACCTGGATCATCGATATCAATACTAAACGGTTTAGTTTAGTCTGTCAACTCGTGGTAGACGGCCCAGGTTTTGGCGACGGCATCCTCCCAGGTGAATTGCGCCGCGCGCACGGCGCCGCGGCGTCCCAGGTCCGCGCGCTGCGCGGAATCGCGAGTCAGCGACTGGAGCGCGCCGGCCAGCGCTCCGGTGTCTTCCGGATCAACCAGCCAGGCCGCATCGCCCGCGGCTTCCGGTATGGCGGCGCAGTTCGACGTCACGACCGGCAGGCCGGCCGCCATGGCCTCCAGCACCGGCATCCCAAATCCCTCATCGAGCGACGGGAATGCGAAAATGGACGCCCGCGCGTACCACTCCGCCAGCCCGGCATCCGGCACATATCCGAGCACGCGGATGCGATCCCGGCTGGGCGAGGCCGCGATCCGGGCCAGAATGTCCGCCGCGCCGTAGCCTTGAGACCCAGCCAGCACGAGCTGCCATTCCGGATCCACCTGTTCGAAGGCTTCCACCAGCCGCGCGATGTTCTTCCGCCGTTGAATCGCACCGACGTGCAGGATGACGTTTTCGCGCGGGATGGCGGGCCGGGGGAACGGGCGCACGCCGTGATGCACTACGCGCACGCGAGCCTGCTCCACGCCGAGCAGTTGGATCGCCTGGCGGGCGGTGAACTGGGACACCGCGATGATGCGCTCGCTGCGCGCGGCGGCGTCGCGGGCCTGCTCGGCGAACCGCTGGCGGAACTCCGGCGTGGAGTAGTCGCCGGTCAGCACAAACAGATCGTGGAAGGTGGTGACGGCGTGGTGGAGCCGTGCGCGGGGCAGACGCTGGTTCAATCCGTGAAACAGGTCCGCTCCCGCGGGCGCCCGGCGATCGCCCGACAGGTAACGCCGCGCATTGCCGGGCAGCGTTTCGTGAAAGGAGCGCAGAAAGCGATGCGCGCGATAGCAGAACGTGAAACGGTCCGCCGGATGGGCGTTCGCCAGACCGTTCAATATCTCGCGCGAATACACGCCCACCCCCGAGAGGTCCGAGCCCACGCTATAGGTGGCATCCAGCGCGATGTTCAACTCTCGATTTTATATTCCTTAAGCTTGCGATAGAGGGTGGTGCGCCCGATGCCCAGCAATTGAGCGGCTTTGGCCCGGTCACCCCGGGTGGTTTCCAGGGCCTTCCGGATGGTCTCTTTCTCCACGGCAGGCAGAAACAGGCCCGGCGCAGCCGGCCGCGCGTGGACCCAGGGCAGCGCGGTCTCGGAACCTGCCGCCACCGCGGATGCCAGGCCCTGGTCCGCCGCACGCTGGTTCTGGAGCGCCGAAGGCAGGTCGGCGATGTGCAGCCAGGGGCCCGAATTGAGAGCTACCATGCGCTCGATCGCATTCTGCAATTCGCGCACATTGCCCGGCCATTCATATTGCAGCATGGCGTCCAGCGTTTCCGGCGTCAGCCGATGCTGGGCCCCGAGACGTTCGAGGAAATGGTCGATCAGCGCCGGAATGTCTTCCTTGCGCTCGCGCAGCGGCGGCAGGCGCAGGGTGACGATGTTGAGCCGGTAGTAAAGATCCTGGCGAAAGGCGCCGCGTTGTACATCGCGCGCCAGGTCATGGTGAGTGGCCGCGATCACGCGTATGTCCACCTTGTGCTGCCGCACGGAGCCCACCGCGCGGAACTCGCGTTCCTGCAGCAGACGCAGCAGTTTCACCTGCATCTCGAGCGGCAGATCGCCGATTTCGTCGAAGAAGGCGGTACCGCCGTCGGCCACCTCGATCAGGCCTTTCTTGCTCTCCGAAGCGCCGGTGAAGGCCCCCCGGGTGTGGCCGAACAGCTCGCTCTCCATCAAGGGTCCGACCAGTGCGCCGCAATCGATGGGGACAAACTCGCCACACGGACTGCCGGAGTGTATGGCCCGCGCGGCTACCTCCTTGCCCGTACCGCTTTCGCCCAGCAACAGGACCGGCGCGCGCTTTTGTCCCAGCTTCTCGATCAGCCTGCGGATCTCACACATCCGCAGCGACTGTCCCACCAGACCGTTCATACCGTGCGCCAGGCAGACCGCCGCCCAAGGATGGTCAGCCAAATCAGATGTTGTCTATACGAACAACAAGTGCCGCGGAGATAGAACTATTCTCGTGGCAGATACGCGCCGACAGGGCCACCGCGCCGTCCTGGGTCGGCTCCCGTCCGACCACCACGTGCCACAGTCCGGGCGTGTCGGCCCGCTGCACGAGCTTGGCTGTGCCGTATTTGGTGCGCATGATCTGCCGCAAGCGTTCGGCATTTTCGCGATCGCGGAAAGCCCCCACCTGCACGCCGAAGAGCTCCGGCCCGGCCGGGACGGGTTGGCTCAGGATCTCCAGCCGCACCAGGGCCGTCCCCGGACCGATCATCTGGATGGCGCGCGCAGCGGCATGCGACAGGTCGATGATCCGGCCGTCCACGAATGGGCCGCGGTCGTTGATGCGCACGTCCACGGTCTTCTGATTGTCCAGGTCGTGGACTCGCACGACGGTGCCGAAGGGCAGCGTACGATGCGCGGCGGTCATCTGTTCCATGTCGTAGATCTCGCCAGAGGTGGTGGCGCGCCCGTGAAACGGGTGGCCGTACCAACTGGCGATACCGGTTTCGCCGGATTCAGGCGTAATGGTCGGCGCGGGGGGAGCAGTAGGGGTGGGCGCGGGAGGAGGCGCCGGGACCTCCGCCGGTTTCGGTGGAGGCGGCGGTGGAATGCTTACGACCTTCCGCCGATGATGACAACCAGACAGCAGAACCGTGGCCGCAAAGGTGACCAGCAGCGCCTTGCGCATCTTTTGTGATCCTAGCGCGCCCGCGGGCGGCGCCGCAACGGACAGCGCAGGTTCACTTGTATACGTCTTTCTTCAGATCGTCGGGCAGATCGCTCAGGCGCCCCAGCATCTCGTAGACCCGCGCCACGGCATTATCCACCATGCGCTCGCCGCTGCCGGGCTCCACCCAAGTGCTGGCGCTGGCCGCTCCGTACCCGCCGCGCGATGCCGCCAGAATCGTTGGAAAGTAGCCGTTGTATCCGTTGGTGTAGCCCAGCAGCAGCGCATGCGGCACGGGACAGCGGTCGCGCCAGTTCATCTGGAAGTCTACGAAAGGCTCGCCGGGCATCGTCATCAGGGCAATCTGCCGATCGATCAGGACGGTCGTCACCGGCAACTGGATCTCGGGAACGATGCGCGCGCCGTAGACTTCCAGCCCGCCGGGACCCAGGAACTTCTCCAGCGCCGCGCGGAACTTGTTCAGGTCCCAACGCAGCCGGACCGTCAGGGTGGATTCGCGAAAGTCGATGCCCGGCGAATCGTCGCCGTGCGTGTGGATCTGTCTGGCGACCCGCGCCGCTTCGCGGCCCAGGCGTTCGCCGGTCCAGTCGCGCCAGTGGATGGCATCCTGTTCGATCGGAGTCACAGCGTAGTAGGGGTTGATGTCGCCGGGCGCGCCCTGCAGAAAGAAACTCTGCACGCCATCGCCCAGTTCCTGCTCCACGGTACGATTCATCACGCCGGGATAATCGGCCGAATAGCGCAAATTGTCCGCGCCGAATACCACCGGGTGGCAGGCATAGTTGGTAAGCACGGCGAGCGGCGTGCCGTCGGCGCGGTCGATGCGCAGCACGGTCACCGTCGGATCCACGGGAGAGGTGGGCACGCGCGTGAGATTGCGTTCGAACCAGCTCACCGAGCCATCCGCATTCACGCGCAGGCGGTTGTGTCCGATGTAGACCGAACCGGTGCCCACGCCCAGCCGCACCGGCGCCAGAGACTTGACAGCTTCGGCAATCGCCTGTCCGATCTTGTCCAGTGCGGCCTGTTCCCAAGCCGGCGGCGCGGCGCGATACTCATCCTTAATCACCGGCCCGCTGTGGGTGTGCGATGCGGCCGCCAGCAGGCAGTCGATACGGCTGGTACGCCGGGCGGTCTCCCGCAGGCGGGCCAGGGACGTCGGGCCGAAGCTGCGGCCCAGATCGAGGGTCACCAGCGCCAACCGGGTGGGCGCCGATTCCAGAACCAGCACCCGCGCGTACAGTGGATCGATGGTCCCGGTGGCTGGTTGGCGCCGGCCCTCGTAACCCCACATCGGTTCGCCCGCCGGCGGCGTGATATCCACTTTCGCCACGCCGGCACGCAGCGGCGCGGCAAAGGCCGGTAGCGGCGAAAAGGCTAAGATGAGGATGGCGACGGCGTTTCGCATGGGGACCTCGGCTCCTGAGGTATAAGGATATAGCATGGCGGACGATCTGGAGGATGCGAACGAGCCCATCGCCATTCCGATCACGGATGTCTTCGATCTGCACAGCGTCCCGCCGCGCGACGTGAAAGGGGTGGTGGAGGCTTACCTGGAAGAGGCGCACAAAATGGGATTCCGCGCGGTTCGCATCGTCCATGGCCGGGGAATCGGCGTGCAGCGGGAGATGGTGCGGGCGATCCTGGCGCGCACCCCTTTCGTGCTTTCGTTCGGCGATGCGCCGGCCGAGGCGGGCGGTTGGGGCGCTACGATCGCTACGCTTGAGATGCTCGAACGCTAGCGTACCGGATCGGCAAAGGAGAAGATGGGATCGATATCCACAGGCACGTCGCCGATAGCCGCCAGAGCCTGGGCCATCGCCGGCGGCATCTGGTCGTAGCGCGCGAACCAGCGTTCGGCACGGGCGCGATCGCCGGCAGCCTCGATCTCCAGCAACTCCTTGGCCAGCGCGGCTGTAGCTTCTGGCATGCGCCCGGTATCGATGGCGTAGCGGCCGCCGCGGGATACGATGGCCTTCTGTTCGTAGAGAAAGTTGAACTCCATCATCTCGGCGCGGGCATGCGCTTCGCCGGTACCGAAACGAAGCGTACGGAACAGATCGGCTACGTACGAGACGTAATATTCTTCCAGGCGGCCGCCGGGCAAGGCGCCGCGATGCGCCAGCCACGCCACGCCGAACATGCCGACGGCATCGGCCTTGGCCTCCTCCAGCGCCGAATACGCCCCTCCGATGGCTTCGCGAATGTCCACCTGCCGGCCGCCCTGCCGGGCGAATGACGGCCCCAGCCCGTGCGCGATCTCGTGCAGGAGGGTGCCGGTCAGGTAGCCCTCGGCGGATGCCTTGGCCGCCTGTTCCGGTGCCATGAGCCGGCGCGCCAGGGGCAGGATAATATATTCGACGCGCGCATCCATGAAGTTCTTGAAGAAGATCTTCTTGCTGCCTTTCTCCTGGTGCACGCGGGGATCGTTCGGCAGATTATCGGCGACCGCCTGGTAGCCGTGGCGCAGATCGCCGGCGCGATAGGGCGCGTCCACCACTTCCATGGGAGTGGCGTGGCCGCGCTTAGAGGGCCGATCTTCCGGCGGCAGCGGCAGGGCGTCCTGGATCTCCGGCACGTACTTCTGAAACTCCGCCAGCTTATGGCTCTCGGCGTCGTTACGGATCAGCACGGCCGCGCCATAGGAGGTTTTCACGCCGAGCAAGTCGTCCAGGTAAGTCTCGTAAGGCGCGAAGATCACGTCGAACTTCGGATTCTCCAGCTCCAGCCAGGCGATGTCGCTGGCGTAGTAATCGTCGGTGCGCAATGCGTCCGCGCGAAGGCGCAGGAAACGCGCGAATGCCGGGTCATCGCTCAGATCCGCGGCCTCGCGCAGGGCATGGCTCATCGGTTCGACGAATTCTTTATAGGCCTCGTGATACGGTACGCCCACGAGGCGGCCGCCGCGCCGTTCCACCACCGTGTACGGATCGTAGATCGCGGCTTTATCCGCGGGATGCTGCTTTACGTATTGCTCGATCTCGCCGCGGGTGAGGTCTTTGGGGTAAAGGGCGTGCCCGGGCGGCATCGGTTGGCCGCCAATAAACGGGCGGTTCTCATTCAGCAGGTCCCACCGGCAGCCGTGGATCATGAGCAGACGTTTGAGCGCTGGGTCGGCCGTGGTCTTGTAGAGTTGGATGCCTTCCGGATCGCTCTGCCGCCAGAAGATGCTCTCCAGATAGCGGGATGCCTCCACCAGCTTCTCCACCATCTGGCGCTCGCGCACGCTGAGGCCCGCCGAGTGATACGGCATCTGCAGCGGCTGCCACTTGGAGAGCGCGGCGTTGGTGGCGCTATCGGCGGTGGCAGCGACGCACATGAAGAGTACCGAAAGGGTCCTAAGCATTGACCACGCGTTTGGATTGCAGGTTGGCCAGCTTATTCAGCCCATCGATATACGCCTTGGCGCTGGCTTCGATGACATCGGTCGAGGCGCCGCGGCCCACGACTTTCCAACCGCCTTCTTCCAACTGCGCGGTAACTTCGCCCAACGCCTCCGTGCCGCTGGTCACCGCCCGTATCTCGTACCGCACCAGCCTGGCGGAGCTCCTGGTAACCCCCGAGATGGCTTTGCACACGGCATCCACCGGACCATCGCCGATGGCGGCGCCTTCGCGCGCCTCTCCGCCAATCCGCAGCCTGACGGTAGCCGTGGGGATGGCCGCGGTTCCGCTATAGATGTGCAGATAGTCGAGCTGATAAGTTTCGGCTTCTTCACGGATCTCGTCATGCAGGATGGCGACCAGGTCCTCGTCGAAGACTTCCTGCTTCTTATCCGCTACGGTCAGGAAGCGCTGATAGGCCAGGTTCAATTCCTCCTGCGACAGGGAGTAGCCCAGCTTCTCCAGCCGGTCGCGGAGGCCGTGCCGGCCCGTGCGCGCGGTCAGCACCACGCGGCTTTCGGCCAGGCCGACGTCTTCGGGCCGCATGATCTCGTACGTCTCCCGCTCTTTCAGAAAACCATCCACGTGGATGCCGGAGCTGTGCGAGAAGGCGTTGCCGCCGACTACCGCCTTATTCGGCGGGACCTGCATGCCGAGCATGTCCGCCACCAGGCGGCTGGTGCGATGAAACTCGCGCGCCTCAATCCCGGTGTCCAGGCCGAAGAAGTCGCGGCGGGTGCGCAGCGCCATCACCACCTCTTCGAGCGCCGCATTGCCGGCCCTCTCGCCGATCCCGTTGATGGTCCCTTCCACCTGCCGGGCGCCGTTCAGCACGCCGTACAGCGTGTTGGCAACCGCGAGTCCCAGGTCGTTGTGACAATGTACACTGATGGCGGCCTGGCCGATGTTGGGCACCTTTTCCCGGACCATGCGGATCAGGGCGCCGTATTGTTCCGGAACCGTGTAGCCGGTAGTGTCCGGAATATTGACCACGGTGGCGCCGGCATCGATCGCCGCCTGCAACATTTCGATCAGGTACGCCGGGTCGGCTCGTCCGGCATCTTCGGCATAAAATTCCACGTCGCCGACAAAGCTGCGCGCCAGTCTCACCGCATCGACGGCCATCGCCAGCATGGTGGCCTTCTTCTCGGCCAGGGTAATGCCGTAGCGCTCGTCGCGGAATTTGCCGAGCACATGAATGTCAGAGACACCGATCCCGGTGTGAATGCGCGGCCGCCGCGCGCGAGCCAGGGCTTTGCCGCAGGCTTCGATATCGGAGGGCACGGCACGCGACAGGGCGCAGATTACCGGCCCTTCGACTTCCTGCGCCAGCAGTTGGACGGCCTCGAAGTCCTCCGGCGACGACGCCGGATACCCGGCCTCGATAACGTCCACGTTTAACCGCGCCAATTGCCGGGCGATCATGAGCTTCTCCCGGCTGCCAAGCCGCGTGCCAGCGGCCTGCTCACCATCGCGCAGTGTAGTGTCGAATACGGCGACCTTCCCAGGCATGGCTATAGCTATTCACTATAGCGCAGCGATGCCGCCGCCCAAACTCAGAAACGCGCTACTTCCGGATTCGCTCCGGCAGTGCCCGGCGATGGCTCTTGGCGCCCGCCGTCCGGCGTGGAATAGCGTTGCCGCGCGGACGCACCGGCCGCAGGCTGGAAGACCCCACCGCCGCGGACCCGGGGAATCCGGCTACGGCGATGGTCGCCATTTCGTTGACTCCCTCCAGCGTGTTGAAGGCGATGTACACGTCTCCGTTCGCCACCCCGGTGGTCGGCAAGGTGAAGTTGACCTGGTACAAACCCGCATAGTAGGGCGCCAGGCCGGCGTACTGAACGATGGTCTGCGCCGGGTAATTCACTCCGTCGACCAGGTACACCGAAGTCGTACTCCCGCCGTCGCTGTAGGCCAGGTCCGGGGCCGGGCCGGGAGCGCCGTCCGCCACCGCCGGCGTCACTGTTCCCAGGCCGTTCATGAAGAGCAGCACGGTCTCGCCGGGCTTGGCCGGGCTGCTGTCGGTGATCAGGCTATAGTCGGCATGCAGCAGCGCGCCTGCCCCCAGCCCGTTTTGGGTCATGGTATAGATACCGGGCGACGAGTTATCCACGTACACCGTCACGGTGTTGGATTTCGAGCCATTCACTGACACCTGGAAAGTTGCGAAATAATCGCCGGAGACTTCGTAGGGAACCAAAGCGCTGATCTGGTTCTTGCTCACATAATAGACCGGTGCGGCCCTGCCGTTCACCAGCACCTGCACGTTGTCCAGGTTGGTTGGTATCGGCAGAACCGTATCCACATCCAGGGGCACCCCAAAGTTGCCATACAGGATGACGAGCTCGCCCGGGGCGAAAGCATTCGTAATCGGCGTATAGTTGGCCGCATTCGTGATGCCCACCGGATTCAGCCAGACCGTGGACGTCGGCGTCACGGTCGGGGACTTGATCCCTATATTCAGCGAGAATTGCGCACCCGATCCGATCAGCATCATGGCGTTCCCGTTGGCGCCGGTCAGATAGCTGTAAGTACCGTCGTAGTAGGTGCCGTCCGAGCCGATGCTGACCGGGGTGTAGAAACTGGAATCGTAAGTCACGTAATCGACCGCATCGTCGAACCGCTCGTGCCAGATGAGATTTCCGTCCCCGCTGCTGTTGATAGAGCCGTAGAATGCATCCAGAAAGCCGGAGTACAGATTATCGTCCAGGCCGGCCAGAAAGTAAGTGCCGGACAGCAGGGAATTAGAGGCGCTGCCGGACACGGCCCGAAAGCCGAAAATCATGTCCGAGCCGCTAGTCGAGCCGGCCAGGAAATAGTTGCTGTCCGCCGATACATAAAGCACCCTGGAACCGCTGATGATCTGGGTTGGATCGGTGGCGCTTCCGGGAAAAGTCAGCGTGCCGCCGGAGGTGCCGGAGAGGGAATAAGTGGATGCGCCCACATTCTGAGTGATGATGTTGGACGCCGAGCTGGCGGTCGATCCGGTCACACTAAATGGCGTGATGTTCCCATTCCCGTCCGCGTGCAGATTAAAGTAACCTTCGCGCGCGAGTGAGTTGGAGGCATTTAGAAAGTCCAGGGCCCCGGCCGTGAACGTGCCCGAGAAACTGCTGTTCGAGACGGAACCCTGGGGAGCCTGTAATGCGACAAACAGATCGAAGTAGTAATCCTCGGTGGAGCTGGCGATGACCACCGGCTTGCTGAAGGTGCCGAACAGCGTCGCCGCAAAGAGCGGGTTGTCCAGTTGCGCCAGGCCGTTTGGCTGTACGCCGTAAGTTCCTCCGCCCAGGTTAGTGCAGTATCCAGAGCCTCCCGCGCCGGCGGAATCGTAGAGCGTGGCATTCGCGACGGTATAGTTTCCGGCGCCGTCGAAGGTCATTACGCCGGTGAGGCTGCAGGACTCCACCAGGTTGCCGGAGGCATCGTTGAAGAAGTTGACGTACCGGAAGAGATAGGGTCCGCTGAGATTCGACGTCCCGCTGGAATCGAAATTCTGCGCCGCCACGCGGGAGGGTATGGCGATCAAGAGTAATGCCGTACCAAGGAAGAGAGCAGATTTGATGGTTTTTAGCATGGCCGTTATCCTCACTGGCCCTTCGTCCAATTCGAAATTAAGGCGTAAGCATCCACGCTACCGAGGCCGGTAGCGAAATTCCAGTCGCCGGCCGCCGCGTAGGCTGCCGAGAAGGAGCTGTTCGAGGTGGATAGGGCGCCATTGCCGGCGAACGACGTGGGAAAAGCCGCGCGGCCCCGGGCCACGAATTCGGCGCCGAAACAGTCGATGCCTCCGGAGCAGTTGACGGTGATATCGCCCATGGTTACTTTGTGAAACACCGAGGAAGCCAGCGAACTGGCGGCGAGTTTGTAGTAAACCGGGTTGGGGTTGCCTTGCTTGCTCCCCATCTTCTGGTTCACCAGCGCCTGGATTCCGGCCAGGACCGGCGCGGAGATGGAAGTCCCGCCTAAACCCACCCAGTTCTCTGGCGTGCTGTTGCAGTCCGCGCCGCCGTTACTTAAATCGGTGAAGCAAGCCACATAGTAATGGCCCCAGATTCCATTGCCGGCGAAGAGCGACACATCCGGAAGGCCCCTGACCCCGTCGTTCGGAATCCCGGACACGCCCGTCTGCCAGGAAGGCTTCGGGTATCCTTTACAGCTTCCGCTGACCACCAGGTTCACGGAGGGAGCGCCCGTGGCGCAGCCGCTCGGTCCGCCGCTGGCGGCAACCACGGACTCGAAGCCAATTTGAGCGGCATTAATACTGCCGCAGAAGCCCTGCGCTCCGTAGCTCTTGGAATATCCCCAAGCATCCGCCAGGATCGAGCTGCCGCACGAATTGTTCCAGGGCATCTCCGGAATATAGGAGAGCGCCGAACCGAAGCTGGCGGTGTTCGTCGTGCTCCAGTAGGTATCGTTCGTGCCCAGGTAGGTATCGGCGAAGTCCGTCCCGCCGACGGCGACATTATACGGCGTGGAGGCGAAAGCGCTGACGTTGACGCCGTGCGTCGCCGCGCTGGATCCCGCGTCGCAGCTTGCCGCGCCTTGGTCTCCGGCCGAGACAAACACCGATACGCCTTCCGCCACGGCCTGTTGGTAAGCGGTATTGTAGGTGGCATTGGCGGCCGCGCCGTTCCCAGCTTCGCAATTTCCGTAACTCATGCTGATGATCTGGGGCGGACTGCTGCCATTGATCAGATTCTGGGTCGCGATCAGTCCGCCAAACGTGGTGGTATCGGTGCAGGCCGCCACGATAATTTTGGCGTTAGGCGCCGCCGCGCTGGCCCATTCCGCGTCGGCGGTGGCTTCGGTGTCGTTGCCGTACACGATTCCCGGCCCCGGATCCGTGCAGTTGGTGCGGCCCGTCGGCGGCGCCGGCTGTAGCGTCACGAGCGAGCCGGATGTGTAGGTATCCAGCCCCAGGGCGCTGCGGAACTGAGTCCAGTCGTTGGTATCGTAAAGGTCGCTATCCTCTACCACCGCGATGGTCTGTCCCTGGCCGGTGTATCCGGCGCTGTAAGCCGCCTGTAAATTATAGATAGTGGCCAGGTCCGCCGGGGTAATGAGCCAATAGGTGAGGCCGAACTGCGAAACCGTGTACTGGTGGCGTGCTTTCAACATCGAGTGCGGCCGGAAATCGTGCAGCGAAACAATTCCGGTCACCGCCGGCGCCAGCGCTTCCGGGATCGCCGGATCGCTGATGTTGGCGTAATGTTCCGTGCCGTTCACCGATAGCTTGTGAATCTCGGTGTGAAAAGCCGCGAGCACCTGGCCGGCATTTCCCGAAAAGTCGATCACCATGCCGCTGGGATACACGGTGTTCACCGCGAAGCCGCCCGCGCGCAACCAGGCAGTTATCTTTTCAATGTCCGCCGGCGCGGAGCCGAACATGCGGCCGAAATCCGGGGCCGTCAGCCATTTGTGGAAGTACGGCGATTTGGAATCGTATTGCTGGTCGATAAATCCTTGTAACGCCTGCTCCCGCTCCGGACTGCGCCGAAGTTGAAGCATCATATGATCCATGGCAAAACTGTCCGGCACTCTGCCGCGATCGTTCTGCTGGTTCGCATCACTTGGGGTATTACCGGCCAGGGTATACAGCCTGCCGGGGTCAATCGCCTGCGTGATCAGAGCGCGGGTCCGCGCCGCGCCTTCCAGGCTTTGCGCCGCGACGACACCGGTGAAGCCCAGGAACAGCGCGCAGCTATTGACTAACAGCGATTTAGATCCAAAACGTTGCGACATCTGGCTGCCTCGTAAGATTTCTCTCGTATTCAGGCCTTTTGTTAGTAAAGACCAGACCTTCAGTTTACCTGCTTTCCGGGATGGCAGTACGCACAATGCGGCCCAAACGCCTGCTCACCAACGTCAATAAGTTCTAAGACCAGGCGGACCGGCGAACTGCGGACTGTTAAGCGCCTGTTAACTAGACGGTTTGGCCATCGAGGAAGTCCCAAAAACCCAAGAGACGCGGGCGAAGCGTAAACCGGTACAAGCAGGAGCGGTTCATTCCGCCAGATCCTGCGCCAGCACGGAAAGAAATTCGTTGCGGTAAGTCTGTAAGTAAAAGTGACCACCGGGAAATACCTGCACCCGAAAGGTGCCGGCCGTTTGCAGCGCCCAGGCTTCCAGGTGCTCGCGGGTGACGTTCGGATCCGCCGCGCCGCCATAGGCGCGAATCGGGCAATCTAGCGGCGGCTCGTCGTGGTAGACGTAATTGCGATAGATGGCGGCATCCTCGCGCAGGGCGGGCAGTACCATGCGCCGCAACTCCGGATCGTCGAGCACCTCGTCGGGAGTGCCTTCCAGGCGCCGCAGGGCCGCCACGAACTCGGCGTCGCTCGGTTCGGGCGGCGGGACGTGTCCGCGGCGGAACTGCGGCGCGCGCGCACCGGAGGCGATCAGCATGCGGGGCAGAGGCTGGCGTTGCCGCCGCAGGAGGCGGGCCAATTCGAAAGCGACGGCCGCCCCCATGCTGTGGCCGAAGAAGACGAAAGGCTCCCCGAGATGCGGAGCCACCGCATCGTACAGCGCCGCCACGAGTTCCGCCATGGTGCTGACTCTGCGTCCCGCGCGCATGGGTAACACGGCCACGGATTCCGGCAGCCGCGACGTCCAGCCGTGGAAAGCCGTGAAGCCGCCCCCGGCATGCGGAAAGCAGAAGAGCCGCAGCTTGCCGGGGGCGATGCCGGAGATCTTGCGCAGCCGCAGGGCGAGCAGTTTGCGCCGCTCCGGTGACAGGCGGTCGAGCGCGGACGGCTCGCCCACCGCCACCGCGGCATGCGCGGCGTGAGGCTTGCCGCTCACCTGCTCCAACAGCGCCTCAAACGGCTCCACGCTCAGGTGCTCCGCGTATGCCAGCGCCGTGGCCCGCGACGCCCGCGCCAGCACATCGTAGTGCGAACGATCTTCCAGCAGCCGGCGCAGGGCGGCTTCCCAGGGTCCGAGATCCTGCGGCGGCACGTCCGCCACTGGCACCATCTGCTCGTCGAAGCGTACCTGATAGTGCTCGATCCGCCGCACCGGCAGCAGATAATCGACTCCCAGCTTGGCCTCCGCAATTCCACCCACGTTGCTGGCGATCACCGGCACCCCCCGCAACATGGCTTCGACGACCATGCGCGACCGCGCCTCGGCCCAAAGCGAAGGCACCAGCAGCACCCGCGTGCGGCGCAGGATGTCGTCGACGTTGTCGGCCGGATCGAGGACTGTCACATTCGGCCGGCTCGCCAGCGCGGCGCGGTCGGCCTGGTTCGTACCCCAGGTCGGCACACCCGCAAATCGCACCTCGGGGAAGCGATCCGCCAAGGCCAGGAAAATCGAAATGCCTTTCACCGCGCAGGGATTCACCAGCGTAACGAAATCGTTATCGAAGCGGCCCAGATCGGGATACGGCGGCGGATCGAGCAGCGAGATAGGCACGTGCACCGCCGGAATGCCGCTGTATTCCCGGATGTAATCGGCGACATATTGGCTCACGCCTACTACCGCATCCGCCTGTCGCAGCAGGTCCGTACGGGTGGCCCGCGGAAAAGCGCAGTCCGGTCCGAACGGCAGGGCCAGAGTGGCGCGCGCCAGGTAGACCGTCGGCGGCTCCGCGCGCAAAGCGATCTTCAGCAGCAGTTGGGTGGGATCGTCGGTGGAGGCCAGGATGGCGTTCGGCTGGAAAGCCGCCACCTGCGACGAGAAGTAGGCACGCAAGCTGGGATGATGCGTCACCACGTGCGCCTGCACGCCGGCATGCCGGAACACCACTACGCCGCCCTCGGTAGCGATCGGGACCACCGCGCGCGCGGCAAGCTGGCGCAGATAGCTCTCGTGCTCCGCGGTCCCGAAGCTGGTCAGGCGCGCGACTACGCGGCAGTGATGTCCGCGCGCCGCCAGCGCCTCCACCAGCAGCCGGTTGGACCGGTCGCCGCCGCCGTGCGCCGGATAATAGTGCGAGTTTTGCGCCAGCAGGATGCGCATTCAGTGCTTCCGCGCGCGGGCCATCTGCAGGAGCAGGGCCCGTTTTTCAGGGGAGAGGTTCGCCAGCGACGGCCGCTCGGGCGCCGCCGCCGCCGGTGTGAGCGATTGCAGATAGGCTGTCATGCGCCCGGCGTCCAGCCGGCTCACGAATTCGAGCGCCGCCGCGCGCGACGCGGCGGAAATCCGTTCGAACAGCGGACGGTCCCGCAGCAGCGCCTGGAGCGCGTCCGCCCACGGCTGGATGTCGATCGGCCCGATCGCCGGTTTGGGCAGCGCATGCTCGTCAAAGACCGGCTCGTAGCATTCGACCGGCGGCGCGGGCACGACGAACGGCGTGCCCATTTTGGCCTCCACCAGGCCGCCCGAATCGCTCGCAATCACCGGAATGCCGTGCAGCATGCCTTCCATCACGGTGAGTCCGAAGCCTTCGTACCAGAGTGACGGCATCAGCAGGACGCGCGTGCGGCTGAGGAATTCCGAGATGCGGCGGCAGTTGGGTAGCAGCGTGATATTGGCGTGCATCGCCAGCCGCGCGCGATCTTCGGCAGTAGTACCCCATCCCGGCAAAACCCCGAAACCATACTCTGGAAAACGCCCCGCCAGGGCAGTGAATATGGAAATCCCTTTCACCGCGCATGGATTCACCATGGTGACCAGGCCGGCGTCGAATCGCGCCAGGTTCGGAAAAGGACCCGCGCCGTAAATCGGCGGATGGATTACGGCGGCGGCGCGGCCGGCGTACTGGCTCACATACGCCGCCGTGGAATCCCCGATGGCCACCACGCCCGCGGCCTGCTTCACCAGCTCCGTGGCGGCTGCGTCCGGATTCCAACTCGCCGGACCGAACGGAAAGAACTGCGGCGTGTGCGCCAGGTACACGACGCGTCCACGGGCGGAATGACCTGCCTCGCGCAGCAGCACGTGCCCCAGATCCTCGGATGAGACTAACACCCAGTCCGGCTGGAATTCCCGGATCTGAACACGCAACGCGGGCGCCTGGCGGGTGCGATCGGCGACTTCGAAGATACGAATCCCGCGCGCCGCCAGCGCCTGCCGGTCCACGCCTTCCTGCGCCAATTGCGCGCGCTTGTCGGCACTCTCTGCCAGGGCCCCCGCGACCACCCGGCATTCGTGACCGGCCGCCGCCATATGCTCCAGCCACAGCAGGTTACTGCGCGTGGCGCCGCCCCGCGGCGGCACATAGGAGGCGTTGGCGGTCAGCAGAATCCGCATCGGGTCAGTAGGCCGCTTCACCGCTTTCCCGGGCCAGCAGCTCACGCACCTCTTCGTCGCTCAGGCTCTCCACTTCCGCCAGCAGCTCCGCGTACCGGTCCGCCCCGGCCATTTCGATCTCGCGCAACTCAATGGCTTTGGCCAGTTCCGCCACGGTGAAATCGGCGCCGTAGACCACTTCAAGCGAAAGCTCGATGCCCAGTTGCTCCTTCAGCCGCGAGAGCAACTGCACCGCCAGCAGCGAGTGGCCGCCCAGATCGAAGAAATTGTCGTGGATGCCGATGGGCCGCACCCCTAGCATGTCCGACCAGATGCGGCACAACTGGCGTTCGAGATCCGAACGCGGTTCGACCACCGGCGCGGCCTGGGCTCCGCGCTGAACTTCGGTCCCGCAAGCGGCGGCCATCTGTTCCACGGTGCGCAGTTCCGTGGCGATGCGGGCATACGGAATTCCATCGCGCCGCATCGCCGGAACCTTTGCGGCATCGGGCGCCGCCGCGCGCGCCGTAGCCGACGGCTCGTAGCGCAGGCCCGCGGCCGCTTCCGCCGGAAACCGGAAGACCAGGGCGTCGCCGCGCACGGTCTGATACGGCAGCCCCACGCTTTCCAGGAAAAGCAGCGCCGGCTGGTTGCGCTGGCTGCGCACGAAGCGCGCCTCCACCGCTCCCAACCCCCGCTCCCGCGCGATGCGCCCCAACTCCGCCAGCATGCGATGCTCCACGCCGCGGCCCAGCGCGCGGCAGCTCAGCAGGAAGGTGTCCAGCGCCACCGTGTCCGCGCCGGTGCGGAAGATCATCACGCCGACCAGCCCGTAGCTGCCGAAGCGGTCGCTGACGTGGACGGCCAGGCATTCGGCTTTCCCGGAACCGAGCAATGCCTGGATGTCGGTTTCCGAACGCCTGACGGTGGTGAAGTTCATCTGGTTGGTGCGCTGCGTCAACTGCGCCACGCGCGCCAGGTCCTTGGGCGACATGGACGCGATGCGCACTTCCAGTTGCAGCGTACGCAAGAAATCCTCCAGGCTGGCCGCCTGCTTTTCCGCGTGGTGCCGTTCGCGCTCCTGCGCGTACAGGGCCGGACGGGCGCGGTCCTCCTCGGTCACGCGCAGGCGATCGAAGGCCCACACGTGGCGCAGGAAGGCGGGAATATCCTCATCGCCCGGCAGCGCCAGGCTCAACACCTGGGGACAACTGGCCTCCACCTCGCGGCATTCGCGGGGATTGTCGTCCACCAGGATGAAGCTGTCGAGGCCCAGGTCCAGCTCCTCCGCCAGCGCGGCCAGGTTGACCGGTTTGGATTGCCAGTTGATGCGCCAGGCCGTGAAGTGCTCCAGGCGCAGCAGCATCTCCGGATGCAGCCGGAAAGTGTCGAACACGTCCGGCGCGTTGTTCTTGCTGCACAGGCAGAGCAACATCCCGGCGGCTTGCTGCGCCAGCATGAATTCCTGCAGCGCGCGCCGCGGGGGATCCACGACCACCCCCTGGGGACCGTCCTCGCCGCAGATGCCGCGCCACAGGGTGTCGTCGCAGTCGAGCGCGATGGCTTTGAATGGCGGCGTGCGCAGCGCGTGGATCTTGCGCGCCACCATAGTGCCCAGCGCGGTGAAATACGCCGCGGTGTACGGGATGTGGCCGAGCTTATCGCTCGTGGTGTCGTGTATCTGCGCCACCGGGTACAACTCGTCGATCTCGTGCGGCCGCACCAGGTGGACGCCACCGGCGCCGCGGACCTGGTCCGCAAGCTGCGCTTCCAGACGCCCGTGCCGTGCCGCGTCGAAGCCGGGCGAAGGCGGGCAGATGCAGACGACCATCGGCGCGGAGCCTGCGGGCGCGGCCTGGCGCAGGCCATCGGCAAAGCGCGCCACATCGGCTTCCAGACTGGCGGGGGCCCAATCCTCGAACCGGACCAGCACCACGTTCACGCCACCGTGATTGGCCGCCAGGTCGCCGCCGGGATCCAGCAGCATTTGGAAGACCTGATGATAAGGCCCGATACGGACGCCGTAATCCAAACCTAACTGGCGCATCCAGAATGCCAGAATCGGTTCGATGGCATCGGCGGTGAAGGTGGCGCTGACGAAGATGGAGGGCCCGGACATCGGATTCACCACTATTATATGGGGCGGCGCCCGCAGGCTCGGAATCCGGTCCGGTTGCACGCGATCCGGTCAGGCTCCCCGTTATACTAATTACGAATGCGCATCCTGGCTCTTTCGATCGCCCTGATAGCTGCCCAAGGCGTGCGCTGTGCGCCGGGTCCGGACGAGTTCCGCGCGCGGCGCCACGAACTGGCCGGCCAACTGCACGATGGCGTGCTGGTGCTGGCCGGAGGGACGGATCGGGGCGAGGAGAACATCCGCACCGGTTTCTTTCAGGAGCCGAACTTCTACTACCTCACCGGTTGGCGCGAGCCGGGCGCTCTGCTCCTGATCGCCCCGGCGGCGGAGGGACAAGCGGCATACGCCGCGCTTTTTCTTCCGCAACGCCAGCCGGAAAGCGAAAAGTGGACCGGGCGCAAGTTGGGGCCCGACGATCCCGAAGTGGCGCGGATCTCGGGCTTCGAGACCGTCTTGCCGCGAGAACGTTTCGAGAGCGAACTGCGCCAACAGCTCGATCGCTGCGCGCGCGTCTACACCCTGCTGAATCCCGCCAACAGCCAGTTCAAGGAACTGGCCCCGCTGCGCGAGGTGACCGATGCCGGCCCCCTGATCGCGCGTCTCCGCATGCGCAAGTCACCCGCGGAACTGGCCCTGATCCAGAAAGCCATCGATGCCACCCTGGACGCCCATCGCGCCGCTTGGAAACGCGCCGCTCCCGGCCTGTACGAGTACCAGGTGGCCGCCACCATGACGTCCGTGTATTTCGACGAAGGGTGTGCGCGCAGCGCCTATGCTCCCATCGTGGGTGCGGGTCCGGACAGCACCATCCTGCACTACATGCGCAATTCGCGGCGCATGGATCGCGGCGAGCTGCTGCTGATGGATGTGGGCGCGGAGTGCGGCGGATACGCCGCCGATATCACGCGCACCATTCCGGTCGGGGCGCGATTCAGTCCCCGCCAGCGCGAGATCTACGAAATCGTGCTGGGGGCCCAGAACGCGGTCATCGCGGCCATCAAGCCGGGCGTGCCGCTGCGCGATCTGACCAAGGTCGCCCGCGAATACATCAATACGCACGGGAAGGACCTGCACGGCGAGCCGCTAGGCAAGTATTTCACACACGGGGTCAGCCATCACGTGGGCCTGGACGTACACGACGCCACTGACTTCACCCAGCCGCTGGCTGAAAACAACGTCATCACCGTGGAGCCCGGCATCTACATCCCCGACGAGAACATCGGGGTGCGCATCGAAGACATGGTGCTGGTGACCGGGGACGGCGCCCGGCTGCTGAGCGGCGCCCTGCCGCGCGATCCGGACGAAATCGAGAAAGCCATCGGCAGGTAACCATGCAGCGGGCCAGCCGCCAAAGCGCGATCTATTGGACACTGCTGATGGCGGCATTCGTAGTGGCCATGACCGCAAGTTGGACCGGCTTCGGCGCGCAGATCGACAATAACGCCTACGACCGGATGTTCCGCCTGTACCAGCCGCCGCCCTGGCAGCCGGAGAGTATCCTGCTGGCCATCGACGACACGTCCCTGAACGCTTACGGCGGCGTGCCCGGACTGCGCCGGCCGCTGGCGGAAGGGCTGGAATTGATTGCGCGCGCGGCGCCGAAAGCCGTGGCCGTGGACTTGATTCTGGCCGACAACCTGGATCCCCAGGTGGATGAGCGCCTGGAACAGGCTCTGGCCGCCGCGCCCAACCTGGTGCTGGCCTGCGAGTTGATGCCGCAGGGATCCGGTTGGGAAGATCCTGTGCCGCGGTTCCGCGCCCTGGCCAAGGCGCTGGGCCATGTTCACGCTGAACCGGACGACCTTGATTCGGTCAGCCGCAGCCTGCCGCTCGAAAAGGCCGCCGGCCACGATCGCCGCTGGGCCCTGGCGCTGGAGGCGTTTCGCTTGAGCCGCGGCGGCGCGCCGGTACTGGAGTCGCCCGCGAATCTGGAAGTTGGCGGACGGGTGATCCTATCCGCCCGCGCCGGCGGACGGTTGATGCGCATACGCTATGCGCCGCCGTCGGTGACCATCCCGCGGGTTTCACTCAAAGATCTGAACGACCACCCAGGCCTGGCCGCCCGCTTCGCCGGTAAAGTCGTCTTTGCGGGAGTAACTTCCCAGAATGTCGCCAAGGACTGGGTATTTACGCCTTACTCATCGGGCCAGCCCATGGTCGGCGTGGAGATCCACGCCAATGCCTTCGAGACTATCGCGCAGGGCCTGTTCCTTACCGATGCTCCGCCCCTCGCGGTGTTTCTGTTCAGCCTCGCGATCGTGGTGGGCATCGGCTTCACTTACGGACACCTCGCGCCCCTGGCGGCCAATGCGGTGGCGGTCCTGATTCTGGCCATCGCGCATGTGACGCCTTATTGGTTGTTCACTCATCGCATCGTGTTTTCGTTCTGCGCGCCGGTATCTTCGGCCTGGCTGTCGCTGATCGCCGCGGGCGCCTATCAGTTCCTGGTCGTGCGGCGCAAGCTGGGAGTGTCGGAAGCCGAGCGCGACCGCTATCGCCAGACGATTCACTTTGTCACCCACGAAATGCGCACGCCGCTCACCGCCATCCAGGGCTCCAGCGAGCTGATGGGGCGGTACGCGCTGCCCGAGGAGAAGCGCAAGCAAATCGCCGGGCTGATCAATTCGGAATCCAAGCGCCTGGCCCGCATGATCGAAATGTTCCTCAGCGTCGAGCGGCTCTCGGCGGGCCAGATGGAATTGAAGAAGGAAAGCTTTTCCACGGCCTCCCTGATGGCCGGCTGTGTGCAGCGGGCGCTGCCCCTGGCGGAGAACAAGCACATCCGCATCCTCACCGCGGCGGCTAGCGAAGACATCCTGCTCACTGGCGACCGCGAGCTGATGGAGTACGCTTTCTACAACCTGCTGACTAACGCCATCAAATACTCGCCGCAGCACACCCAAGTTACCCTCGGCGCCGTGCGCCGGCAGGAGCACGCGTATATCTCGGTCGAGGACCAGGGCATCGGCATGGACCGGCATGAAGTCAAGAAGATCTTTCAAAAGTTCTATCGCACCCGGCGCGCGGAACAGTCCGGGGAGGTGGGTACCGGTATCGGACTTTCTATCGTCGAGCAGATAATTACTCAACATGGCGGTAACATTGAAGTAATGAGCCGGCCCGGACAAGGATCCCGGTTCACCATGGTGCTGCCCGCGACGGTCGCGGCGGCGGAACGAGTTACGAAAGAAAGCTGATGTCGCGATTACTGGTGGTCGAAGACGATCCGGCGGTGCGCACCACCGTCGTGACATTTCTGGAGCTGGAAGGTTACTCCGTAGATGCCGTCTCATCTACTGGGGAAGCCCTGGAAAGACTCTCTGAAAACAGTTACCCGATCGTCATCTCCGACATATACATCGATGAGCGCACCGGCCTGGATGTGCTCAACGCGGCGCGCAACAAGGATCCGGACTGTTCCGTGATCCTGATGACCGCCCGCGGCACCATGGAGACCGTCATGGCCGCCACCCGCGGCGGCGCCTTCGATTACGTGGCCAAGCCGTTTGAGATCGACCATATGCTGGAGACCATCAAACGCGCCGAAGCCTCCCGCCTGGATAAGGAGAAGGAAGCCGGACCCGACGATCTGCCGGAAAGCGAGTTGATCGGCAGCTCGCCCGCCATGGTCGAGATCTACAAGACCGCCTCACAGGTGGCTCCCACCGACGCCACCGTCCTGATCGAGGGCGAGACCGGAACGGGCAAGGAACTGGTGGCCCGCATGATCCACCGCTTCAGCCAGCGCGCGAATCAGCCGTTCGTACCCGTGGATTGCGCATCCATCGCGCCGACTCTGCTCGAGAGCGAACTGTTCGGCACGCTCAAAGGCGCCTACACGGGCGCGGACCGCGACCGCATGGGCGTCATCGAGTCGGCCAATCGCGGCACCGTGCTACTCGACGAGATCGGGGACATCGAGCTGAACTTTCAATTCAAGCTGTTGCGCTTCCTGCAGGAGCGCGAAATCCGGCCGGTGGGCGCGTCGCGCGGCAGGCAGGTCGACGTCCGCGTGCTGGCCGCCACCAACCGCGACATGCAGAAACTGGTGGATGAAGGCAAGTTTCGTGAGGACCTCTGGTTCCGCCTGAACGTGGTGCGCATTCTGATTCCGCCCCTGCGCGAACGGCGCGGCGATGTGCCGCTGCTGGCCCGCTTCTTCCTGAATAAGTACAACGGCCGCTACCAACGCACCGCGCGCCTGATGGAATCCGGGCTCAAGGCCTTGCAGGAATACATCTGGCCGGGCAACGTCCGCCAGTTGCAGCACCTGGTTGAGCGCCTGACCATTTTGGCGCCCAATGGACGCATCGACGGGCTTGCCGTGGAGCAGGCGCTCAGCGCCATGGAAGCACGCGAAGATCCCGTGGAAACCCTGGCCGAGGCCGAAGAGGACCAGATCCGCAAAGTGCTGGCCGCCACTGGCGGCAACAAGAGCCGCGCCGCCCAGATTCTGGGGATCGAGCGCAAAACGCTCTACCGCAAGCTGGACCGCATGAGGCTGTAACCTGATTTTCTTCAGATTTCTGAGTACTAGAACTTGATACCTATAACTTTTGTAATTATAATTCTGCCAAGGGGCATTGGGTGCGACCAGGATGAAGTGCTTATTTTTCAGCGTTTTTCTGACTGCCGCGGCGGCCTCCGCGCAGAACTTATATTTCCAGTCAACGCTTATGTCGGCGGGCAACGCGCCCATCGCGGTGCGGGTGGCCGATTTTAATGGCGATCGCCTGCCGGATATCGCGGTAATAAATTCCGGCGGATCGGGCACGGTTACCGTGCTTTTAAATGCCGGCGCGGGCAGTTTTTCAGGCCCCATCGCCAGCACCACCGGCGGACTGGGAGCATGGGCTATGACCGTCGGCGATTTCAATCACGACGGCAAAGCTGACCTCGCGGTGGTCAACAACGTCACCAACAACGTCTCGATTCTGCTCGGCCGCGGCGACGGCACGTTCCGTACCGGCAGCTTTGCGCCCGCGCACCAGGGACCGGTGGCCATCACCGAAGGCGACTTCAATCGTGACGGCAACCTGGATCTGGCTGTAGTGAATAGCATCTCCGGAGATGTGACCATCCTGCTCGGGCGGCGCAACGGCGCCTTTCAGCCCGGTACGCCCGTCTTCATTGGCAGCGCGCCCACCAATATCAGAGCCGGCGATTTCAATGGCGACGGAATTCTGGATCTGGCCGTCACCAACGGGACGCTCGGGCAGCATTTGGTGTACCTGCTGCTGGGCAACGGCGACGGCACCTTCCGCAATGCCGGCACCATGACCGTCGGTTACGAGCCGTTCGCCATCATTGCGAACGATCTCAATCACGATGGCGGCGCCGACTTGGTGGTGGCGGACCTGGTGTCCAACGAGATCTCCGTGCTTCTAGGCAACGGCGACGGCAGTTTCCGGACGGCGGTCAACTACCCGGCCGGCAATGGACCGGTGGCCGTCAGGGCCGGCCATTTCGCCGGCAGCGGCAACCTGGATCTGGCGGTGTGCGCCGACGTCTCCGCGCAGGTGCTGGTGTACCCCGGCAATGGCGACGGTACCTTCCGCTCACCGCTGCCGCAGCCGACCGGCTCACCGTGTAACTCGCTGGCGGTGGGCGATCTGTACCAGACCGGCAGAACGGACATCGTCGCCGCGACCGCCAACGGGCTGGTGCTGTTCCACAAGACTTCCCAATAATCAGGCGCGCTTCCCGGCGAGTGCGGCATAGCGGAAGCAATCCACCTGATGGTCGTTGACCATGCCCACCGCCTGCATGAAGGCGTAACAGATGGTGGAACCTACGAAGCGGAAGCCGCGCCGCTGCAGGTCCTTGCTCATGGCGTCGGATTCCGCCGTGCGCGCTTGCAGATCTTGGAGCGTGCGCACGGCGTTGATGCGCGGACGGCCGCCGGTGAAGCGCCAGATATACGCGTCGAACGTACCGAACTCCTCCGCCACTTTCAGGAACTCCCGCGCGTTGCCGATGGCGGCGGCGATCTTCAGCCGGTTGCGTACGATGCCCGCGTCGCCCAACAGTGCGCTCACTTTGCGTTTGCCGTAGCGCGCCACCAGGGCCGGATCGAAGTTGTCGAAGACCTGGCGATAGCGCGCGCGCTTGCGCAGAATGGTGTCCCAACTCAGGCCGGCCTGCGCTCCTTCGAGCACTAGGAACTCGAAGAGCAGGCGGTCGTCGTGAACCGGCACACCCCATTCCGTGTCGTGGTAGGGGATGGAGAGGTCGTTGCGCGCCCAGGCGCAGCGGTTGATCATGGCTGCTGCTCCGCTCCTGTTTATCCGCCTTTGGGCGGACCGAAGAAATTCAGCGGCTCAATCGACGTAATCTTCCATTTCTTGCCCTTGCGCTCCAGGCGGAATTTCACCGTCTGGTGGCGGTCTTCCACGCTGTGCGGATCTGATCGGCCGACGATTTGCAGGATCCAGTCCAGCTCCGCCTCGCGATGCGTGTCATCGCCCGCGTCCGAGATCACCTCGACCGAGCTGGTCAGATCGGCGGTCGCCACCAGGGCCGCCAGGCCGGCGCGGAAGTCGTAGAAGTGCGGCATATTCGGATCGACCGCATCCACGAAAGCGGTGGCGTCGTTGTCCGCCAGCGCCGAGGCGATTTTCGAAAACAGATCGAAAACCTGCTGCGGCGCGTCGGCAGCCAGCGCCACCGTGCAGATCGCGAATAGAATCGTCCAGCGCTTCATGTTACGTCCGGTAACTGGCGTTGATGCGAATGTAGCCTTCGGTGAAATCGCAGGTCCAGAAGCGCGCCTGGCCCTTGCCTTTGCCGCGCAGCGACAGCCGGATCTCGCTCTCAGGGGCGTCCAGCTTGCGCTTCAGATCGGCCTCGGAGAAAGGCGCGGCCAGTCCGCGGCGGCACACCGGGACACCTTGCATGTCGATGTCGGCCTTGCCGGGATCGAAGGCCACGCCCGCATTCCCCGCCGCCGACAGGATGCGTCCCCAGTTGGGATCGGAGCCGGCGATGGCGGTTTTCACCAGCGGCGAATTGGCGATGGCCCGCGCCATCTGCGCCGCGGCTGCGTCGCTGGGCGCCCCGGAAATCAGGATCGTGATCAGCTTGCGCGCCCCTTCTCCATCCCGCGCGATGCTGCGCGCCAGATCCTCGCACACGCCCGTAATGCGCTCTTCCACGGCGGCCATCTCCTTGGGATCCGGCCGCACGCCGGAAGCGCCGTTGGCGAGCAACAGCAGCGTGTCGTTGGTGGACGTATCCCCGTCCACGGAGATCCGGTTGTAGCTGGATTCGACGGCCCGGCGCAGCATGCGGCGCAGCATGGCCACCGGAATATTCGCGTCGGTGAGCACGAAGCCGAGCGTGGTCGCCATACGCGGCTGAATCATGCCGGAGCCTTTGGTCATGCCCGCGATGCGCACCGTGCCGCGGCGCAGTTTGACCTGGGCGAAAGCTTCCTTGGGAACCAGGTCAGTGGTCATGATGGCGTGGGCGGCGCGGCTGAAGGCGTCGTCGCGCAAATCCGCGGCCAGGCGCGGCAATGCCGCCGTGATGAGCTTCGCATCCAGCTCCACACCGATCACACCGGTGGACGCGGGCAGCACCTGGGTCACCGGCAGGCGCAGCAGCCGCGATGCGGAACGGCAGCAGGCGAGCGCCACCGCATCACCCGTGCGCGTGGCGCAATTGGCGTTGCCGGCGTTCACCAGGATGGCCCCCGCCGCGCCGCGCGATGCCGCCAGATGCCGGCGGCAGAGCTTGACCGGCGCGGCCGCGACGCGGTTCTGGGTGAAAACGCCGGCGGCGGCGGCTGGCAGCCCCGAGACGATCAATGCCAGATCGTCCTTCTCCCCCTGGCGGATGCCCGCGTAGGTGGCGGCGTAGCGATAGCCCAGCGGCAGATCCACTCTATGATTCTCCCAGAATGTCGCCGTCCGCGATGCGCTGTCCGTTGGCAAAGGCTTCGCCGGCGATGCGCTTGCGCCCCTCGAGCTGCACCTCGATCAATTCCAGCGCGCCTTCGCCGCATACGGCGCGCAGCGGATGGCGCCACAGGCGGCCAGGCTCGCCGGGCGCGGCCGCCGCCATCCGCGATTTCCAGATGTGCAACTGCTGGCCGCGGAAGTGCGTGTAGGCGCCCGGCCACGGCTGGAAGCCGCGCACACGATTGTGGATGGATGGCGCGGATTGCCGCCAGTCGATCCGGCCGTCCTCTTTCTTGAGCAAGGGCGCGTAGGTCGACTGCGCGGCATCCTGCTTTTCCGGCACGATCGTGCCGATCTGCGCCAGCGTCTCGACCAGCAGATCCGCGCCGAGGGTAGCGAGCCGCGCGCCCAGTTCAACCGCCGTCTCGTCGGGACCGATCTCCGTCTCCGCTTTCAACAACATCTCGCCCGTATCGAGGCCTGCGTCAATGCGCATGGTGGTGACGCCCGTACGCGTTTCGCCGTTGGCTATGGCCCACTGGATCGGTCCGGCGCCGCGGTATTTCGGCAGCAGCGATCCGTGCACGTTGATGATGCCATGCGGCGGAATGTCGATCACCGCCTGCGGGATGATCTGGCCATAGCCCACCACCACCATCACGTCGGGCTTCAACTCCGCGAGCGCCGCCACCGCCTCCGGGCGGCGCACCCGCTCCGGCTGGTAAATGCGTAAGCCGAGTCGCAGCGCGGCCTCTTTCACCGGCGATGGGGTAAGTTGCTGGCCGCGTCCGCTAGGACGGTCGGGCTGGGTGACGACGGCGATTACGTTGTGGCCGGCTGCCACCAAGGCTTCGAGCGTAGGGACAGCGAATTTCGGTGTTCCTAGAAAAACTACGTCCATTCGCCGGCTTTCTGCAGCTTGCGGACCTTGCGGCGGATCAGGTCGCGCTTCAGAGCGCTGACGTGGCTGATGTACAGTTTGCCGTAGAGGTGATCCGTTTCGTGCAGAAAGGCGCGCGCCAGCAGGTCTTCGCCGGTCTTTTCGAAGAACTCGCCCTTGGCATCCTGCGCGCGTACTGTGACGCGCTTGCCGCGTTTCACCTGCTCCCGGAATCCGGGGATGCTCAAGCAGCCTTCTTCGCCTTCCTGCTTGCCTTCCACCTTCAGGATCTGCGGATTGATCAACACGAGTTTGTCGGCGGGATTCTCGGCGTTGGAAATGTCGATCACGGCGATCTTGCGCGAGAAACCGATCTGCGGCGCCGCCAGTCCCACACCCTTCGCCGCGTACATCGATTCGAACATGTCATCGAGAAACTTATCCAGCTCCGGCGTGCCGAACTCGGTCACCTCCTCGGCTTCGCGTTCCAGCACCGGATCGCCGTACTTCACAATTGGGTAGATCATTTTTCAGAAATCCCGCACCTGCTTCAGATAACCTTCAAAATTACGTTTCGTCTCGCCCAGTGAATCGCCGCCGAACTTTTCGAGCAGCGCCTGCGCCAGGACCAGGGCCACCATGGCCTCGCCGATCACGCCCGCCGCCGGCACCACGCAAACATCCGAGCGTTCATATGCGGCCAGCGCCGGCTCGCGGGTAGCCAGATCCACAGACTCGAGCGGCCGGCGCAGCGTGGAAATGGGCTTGAGAAATCCCCGCACTACCAGGTCCTGGCCGTTGGTGATCCCGCCTTCCAGGCCGCCGGCGCGATTGGCGCCGCGGGTGAAGCGCCGGCCCTCCCGATCGTAATGGATCGTGTCCTGCACGGCGGAGCCGAAGCTGGCGGCATTCTCTTCGGCGAATCCCACTTCCACACCCTTGACCGCCTGAATGGACACGACGGCCTGTGCCAGGCGGCCGTCGAGGCGCGCGTCCCAGGTGGTGTGCGATCCCAGGCCGGGGGGCAAGCCGTGCGCAATCACCTCGAATACGCCGCCCACCGTGTCGCCCGTGCGATATGCCCGGTCAACGACTTCTTTCATGCGGCTTTCGGCCGCGGCATCCACGCAGCTGAGCACAACTTCGGACTGGTTCCGCAACTGCGCCACTTCGTCCCAGCCCGCGATGCGATCCAGGCGCGCCGGCCCGACGGCGATCACATGGCTGGCGATTTCGATCCCGAACTCGGTGAGCAGGGCTTTGGCGAGCCCACCGACGGCCACCCGGGCGGCGGTTTCGCGCGCGCTGGCGCGTTCCAGAATGTAGCGCGCGTCGGCGAAGTTGTACTTGATCGCCCCGGCCAGGTCCGCGTGGCCGGGCCGCGGGTGGGTCACCGGCTTTTTCTTGTCTTCGGCGCCCTCCGCATCCTCCACCGGCAGCGCTTCGGTCCAGTTCTGCCAGTCGCGATTCCGGATCAGAATCGCCACCGGCGAGCCGATGGTGTACGAGTGCCGCACGCCGGCCACAATCTCGGCGGAATCGCGCTCGATCTTCATGCGTCCGCCCCGGCCGTACCCTTGCTGGCGCCGCCACAGCTCGTGATTGATTTTGTCGAGGGAGACCGGCACTCCGGCGGGAAGTCCTGTTAAAGTTGCCACCAGGCACTCGCCGTGGGATTCCCCGGCGGTTTCAAATCGCAGCATTCACTAAGAAGTTTCATGTTAACAATTCCCCGCCCGCGGCTGCATGCCGGGGAGAGAAAGGGTAGGGAGCCGGTTATACGGAATGTTCCGCGATGTCGCCGCGAACCACCCATGCCGCCAGATCTTCCATGCGATCCACCTTCAGGTCCGGCGGAACGGCATCCAAGGTTTCCGGCTGGAATCCGTAGGTCACACCGCACGACTGCACGCGGGCGTTACGCGCGGTCTGAATGTCCACGGAGCTGTCGCCCACCATCATGGTGCGCGCGCGCGAAACGGCGCACTCCGCCATCAGCGTCTCCACGCCGATCGGGTGCGGCTTCTTGAATTCGAAACTGTTGCCGCCGTAGATCTGCTGAAAATGGCCCGCCACTCCCAGCCCTTCCACGATCGCGCGGCTGATGCGGACCGGCTTGTTGGTCAGCACCGCCATCCGCACGCCGGCATCCCGCAGCCGGTCGATGGCTTCCCGCACGCCCGGATAGAGCGCGGTGTAGTCCAGCATGTGGTCGCGATAATACTCCAGGAAGTACTCCAGCGCCTCCTCCACCTGCGCTTCGCTCGCCTCTGCGCCGAGTACCCGCCGGATCAGTACGGGCGCGCCGTTTCCGACGTAGGAGTAGACGCGCTCGTTTTCGATCGGCGGCAGGCCCATGTGGCCGCGGGCGGCGTTGGCCGCGTGCGCCAGATCGAGTTTGGAATCGATCAGCGTGCCGTCGAGATCGAAGATGAGCAGATCGACCCGGCTCACGCGCTGGCGGCTTTCCGGCGCTTGCCGGCCTCGGCGGCCGCCGGTTTGCGACGTATCTTGCGGGCGCCCAGGTGATACTGCGCCATCTTGCGCTGGAGCGTATTACGATGGATGCCGAGCTGTTTGCTCGCCGCCGAGCGGTTGCCGCCGGTGCGTTCCAGCGTTTTTTCGATCAGGGTCTTCTCCAGCAGTTCCACCACCTCTTCGAGAAAGAAACCGTTGCCTACCAGATGCTCCACCAGCGCTTCGAATTTCTCTTTCATCTCATGCCTTTCCCGCATCCGGCAATTCCCGAATGCCCTTTTTCAGGGCGTTGCCCCAAATCGACTTCACCTGCTCGTAGCTCTTGCGGAACCCGTCTTTCAATTCGCGCGGCGCGATGGCCGCGCATACCCGCGCCGCGTCGATCACGTACGGCGCCATGCGCGAGTGTACCACCGCGTTGGGCGGCGTCTTGCCCGGCGTGAACGCCAGCAGCGCGAGAACGAAAGCGATGGAAATCAGCAATCCACGCACCAATCCGAAACCCGCGCCCAGCAAGCGGTCGACAAACGTCAGCCCGACGGCTTTCATCATGCGGCCCAGCAGCCGCCCGATCAGGGCGCCGGCCACCAGCACCCCTACGAACACCATCAGAAAGCCGCAGAAATTGGCGATAGCCGGCGTACTGACGTACGGCAGCAGGATGGATCCGGCCGTTCCGTAGAACCAGATGGCCAACACCAGGGCCAGCACCATCGAAACCAGTCCCACGATTTCGCGCGCCAGTCCCGTGGAAAAACTCGTGACCACCGATCCCGCCAGCACGATCAGCAACACGATATCCAACCAGTTCATAGCGGTTTGCCCGTCAGCACGTGGTATGCCTGACGGTACTTTTCGCTGGTCTTGCGCGCCACGTCCGCGGGCAGCGGCGGCGCCGGCGGCTGCTTGTCCCAGTGGATGGACTCCAGGTAATCGCGCACATACTGCTTGTCATAGGAGAACTGCGCGCCGCCGGGTTGGTAGCTTTCCGCCGGCCAGAAACGCGACGAGTCCGGCGTCAGGACTTCGTCGCCCAGCACCAGCGTGCCATCCACGTAGCCGAATTCGAATTTCGTATCCGCGATGATGACGCCCTTGGTCTCAGCATAGGCGGCCGCGCGCGAATAAATCTCCAGCGTGAGATCGCGCAGTTTTCGGCCAAGCTCCGCCCCCACGATGCCGCACATCTTTTCAAACGAAATATTCTCGTCGTGGCCGGACTGGGCCTTGGTGGAGGGCGTGAAGATCGGCGCGGGCAGCCGGTCGCTCTCGCGCAAACCCGCCGGGAGCGGAATGCCGCACACCGTTCCCTGCGCCCGGTATTCCTTCCAGCCGGAACCGGACAGATACCCGCGCGCCACGCACTCGATCTCCACCATCTCCGCGCGTTTGACCAGCATCGAGCGGCCCGCGAGTTGATCGCGGAAGGGCCGCAGCGCCGCCGGATATTCATCCACGTTCGCAGTCACAAAGTGGGTGGGTGTAACCGCGCGCAGGAAATCGAACCAGAAAATAGAGAGCTGGGTGAGGACCCGGCCCTTGTCGGGTATGCCGGTCGGCAGAATGTAATCGAACGCCGAGATGCGGTCGGTGGCGACGATCAGCAGTTGTCCGTCCACGCGATACACGTCGCGCACCTTGCCGCGTGCGTGCTTTTCGATTCCGGGCAGTTCGGTATTCAGGATGATGTTTTCGGAGGTCACGATATTTCAGGGATCGCTATCGGGGGAGTAACTCAAATAATAACGCGCGGGCGCGATTTGTCAAAGGGCTATTCGCGGAACTGGTACTTTTGTCGCCCCGGCATTCTCCCCGGCGGGCTAGGCGTGTACATCGTCGTCGCCGAACAGCGTCGGCGGCAGACCGCTGGAACTGCGTTCCCACGCACTCGTACGCCAGTTGTCGACGCTCCGGGCGGCGGGTATCCACTGGGCGGGCGTCAAAATGAACCGCTGCGCCAGGGCATACACGTATGGCTCGTAGAGGCGCCGCATTTTGGTCAGCCTGGCGTCGAATTCGGCGGGGTTGGCGGGCGCGATGCCGGCCGATGCCAGGAACGCTTTCAACTGCGCCAGGGCCTCCGGCGGCAATCGGTCAGGCTGTGGCGGGCGCGGTGGCGCGTTCACGATCTGGGCCAGATCCACCACCGTGTGGCGCGACATGGCGAGGGTCAGGCGGGCCTGCCAGGGCGCCAAGCCGTCGATACCCGCGATCACGATGGCGCACACGTCCAGGATGGTGTTGAGCGCCGCCAGCCAGGATTGATTGTCATGCTGCGAGCGGAAGTATGCCAGCACCGGGTACGAGATGTACGTTTCGAGCAGATCCGCCGACCAGATTTCCCACTCCCGCAGCAGTTCGTCCATGGCGGACAACCCGTGCCCGGCCGCGTAACGGCGCAACAACTCTCCGGCCGTGGGCGGCGACCCGGCGCGCGCATCGAGCAGCAGGATGTTGGTCTCCCGGCGCGCGAACGACTGGTACAGCACCGGCAGATAGCTGATCACCAGCGCCAGGAAACCGAATCCGACGCCGCCCTCTATGACCACCACCGCGCGGGTTGCCCGCGTATGCGGCGCGCCCATGCCCAGCGTGCTGAACGTGGTGCCGCTCAAATAGATACACTCCGCGAAGGATGTCCCCGGCGGTCCTGCCGCCCACTGCACCATGGCGAAGGCCACCACCATCCCGGCCGCCCAGATGGTGATGAGCAGCAACAGCGAGAGTGGGCCGTAAGAGCTGAGATAGCGTTCGCGCCTGCGCGGCGATTTGATCCGCCGGGCCAGCCGCGAACAGATGGTCCAGGCGAAGAGGTAGTAAAGCCGGCTGAGACGGATCTTGCGCGCCACCCGCCGCGGCAGAATGATGACTTCGAACCCGTCCCACAGAATGATGAACAGAATTACGATTCCGAGGATGGCCGTAAGTGTGGTCATGCGCGTGCCAGGTCGGCGCGGTTCGGCCATGATAACATATGACCGGGATGTGCCTGGCTATTCCGGGAAAGATCGTCGAGTTGCTCGATAACCCCGCCGTGAAGATGGCCCGGGTGGATTTTGGCGGCGTCTCCCGCGAGGTCTGCCTCGAATATCTGCCGGAAGCCCAACTGGGCGATTACGTCATGGTCCACGTGGGCTTCGCCATCAGCCAGGTCGATGCGGAAGAGGCCGCCCGTACCTATGAGGCCTTGCGCGAGCTGGGACAGCTCGCCGAGCTCGAGGCGGAATCGCATGAAGTACCTTGACGAATACCGCGATCCGCGGCTGGCCGCCCGCCTGGTGGAGGAAATCCGCCGCACCACCACGCGCCGCTGGACGCTGATGGAAGTGTGCGGCGGCCAGACCCACTCCATCGTCAAGTACGGCATCGACGAGCTGCTGCCGGCTGAAGTCGAGCTGGTGCACGGACCGGGTTGCCCGGTGTGCGTCACGCCGCTTGAAATGATCGATCGCGCGCACGCCATCGCGCGGCGTCCGGGTGTGATTTTCTGCTCCTTCGGCGACATGTTGCGCGTGCCCGGTTCGCGCGGCGACTTGTTTCAAATCAAGGCCGAAGGCGGCGACGTGCGCATCGTCTACTCGCCGCTCGATTGCCTGAAGCTGGCGCGCGCGCACCCCGAAAAGCAGGTCGTTTTCTTCGCCATTGGATTCGAGACCACCGCGCCGGCCAACGCCATGTCGGCATGGCAGGCGCGCGCGCAGGGTTTGACCAACTTCTCGCTGCTGGTGTCGCACGTGCTCGTGCCGCCGGCCATCCGCGCGATTCTGGATTCGCCGGCCAATCGCGTCCGCGCTTTTCTGGGCCCCGGCCACGTGTGCGCCGTCATGGGCTGGACGGAATACGAGCCGCTGGCCGAGCAATATCGCGTACCCATGGTGATCACCGGGTTCGAGCCGCTCGATCTGCTGGAGGGCATTCTGATGGCCTTGCGGCAGCTCGAAGCCGGCCGCGCCACGGTTGAGAATCAATATGCGCGTGCGGTCGGCCGCGAGGGCAATCCGGAAGCCCGCAAGATGATCGGGCGGGTCTTCGAAGTCTGCGATCGCGCCTGGCGCGGAATCGGCGTCATCCCGCGGAGCGGTTACCGGTTGCGCGACGAGTTTCGCGCGCACGATGCCGAGCGGATCTTCCAGGTGCAGAGCGTGCATGCCGCGGAGCCCGCTGTGTGCATCAGCGGGCAGGTTTTGCAGGGCCATAAGAAGCCGCACGAGTGCCCGGCGTTCGGAACCGCGTGCACCCCGCAATCGCCGCTGGGCGCGACCATGGTGTCGGCGGAGGGCGCCTGCGCGGCCTACTACAATTACGGCCGCCACCTGGTGGCGCTGCCGCACTAGCCATGCCCGAAGACTTTGCGCCCGCCTGCCCCTTGCCGTTCACCGATCGCAAGACCGTCGTTTTGGGGCACGGCAGCGGCGGACGCCTCACTGCGCAACTCGTACGCGATCTGTTTCTGCCGGCGTTTGATAACGGGATTCTGCGGCGGCTCGACGACCAGGCGGTGCTGAACGTCGGCGGCGCCCGCCTCGCCTTCAGCACGGATGCCTTTGTGGTCACGCCGCTGTTCTTCCCGGGCGGTGACATCGGCAAGCTGGCGGTGCACGGCACCGTCAACGATCTGGCGATGAGCGGCGCGCGGCCGTTGTTTCTCGCGGCGGCCTTCATCATGGAGGAAGGGCTGCCGCTCGACGAACTGGCGCGGATCGCGGCGTCGATGGCGCAAGCCGCGCGCGCGGCCGGCGTGGAGATCGTCACCGGCGATACCAAGGTGGTGAACAAAGGCTCGGCCGACAGGCTTTTCATTACTACCACGGGCTTGGGACTGGTGCCCGCGGGTGTGGACGTTTCGGCCGCCAACGCGCGGGCCGGAGACAAAATCATCCTCAGCGGGACCATCGGCGATCACGGCATGGCGGTCTTTTCGCAACGCGAAAATCTGGAATTCGAAGCGGCTATCGAATCCGATACCGCGCCGCTGCACGAACTGGCCGCGGCCATGCTGGCGGCCGGCGAAATCCACGCGATGCGCGATCCCACGCGCGGCGGGCTGGGCACTTCGCTGTGTGAAATCGCCGCATCGGCGGCTGTCGGCGTGGAGATTCACGCCGCTCGCGTTCCCGTGCGCGAGGCCGTGAAAGCCGCGTGCGAGATTCTGGGGATGGATCCTCTGTTTGTGGCCAACGAAGGCAAGCTGGTGGCCTTCGTCGCGCCGGATTCCGCCGATGCCGTCGTCGCCGCGATGCGGCGGGCGCCCTACGGGCAAGACGCGGTGATCATCGGCGAAGCCGTCGGCACTCATCCGGGAATGGTGCTGATGAAAACCGAGATCGGCGGCCACCGCGTGCTGGATCTGCCCTTCGGCGAACAATTGCCCAGAATCTGTTGAACGCTCACACAGCCGGACTCGCCTCACGCCGCAGAGCCTCCCGCAAGCGTTCCGGCATGGCCTGCGCCTTCTGCTTGACCCGGTCGACGCACACCGCGACGATGGTGCCGCTGGCGGCCACCGCGCCGTCCTTCAGCGCCGCGAACTCCAGGGTGTAAGATGACGACCCGATGCGCTTCACCGATACCGCGATGTCCAGCTCATCGTCGAAGACGATCGCGGAGCGGTACTCGCACTCTACCCGCACCCGCGGATAACCGGTGTGCGGCGCGTCGCGATAGCTGAATCCCAGCCACCGCAGGAACTCCAGCTCGGCGGCTTCGAAGTAGCGCAGCATGGCAGTGAAATGGATCCTCCCGGAAGCGTCGGTGTCCACGAACGCCACCCGCACGCGGTGCTTGAAATTGGGCATGCGGCCTATTTTTCGGGCTTGGCGAAAGCAGTATCTTCGATCGTGGCGTTGTTGTGGATCTCGGTGAACTTGAAGATCATGGTGTTGTCCGGCGCGCGCTGCTCGATCCGCGCGGGCAGCTTGATTCCGTCCACCTCGCGATAATCGCCGTACAGCACTTCATACTGCACGATGCCGTCTTCGAGCGTGACGCGCTCGAAGTCGCGCTTGGCCAGCAGGCCGGTTTCCGCATCGAAGTACAACTTCTCGCCCGGTCCCTCGGCGGTTTCGGCTTCGACCACCAACACCGGCCGGCCGGCCACCGTATCCGAGCCGGCCGCCTGCATCTTCGAATACAGGTCCTTCAGGCGGACCTCGCGGTAGAAGTCATGATCGCGCTGCGCCGCCGCCAGATCCTTCTTGCTCATGGCGCGGGTGCCGTTATCGGGGTCCTTCTGCCAGCCCGCGGCTCCGTCCAATACGGTCTCGACCGTGCCGTAACCCGGAATGTCCAGGGTCATCCGGTAGGCCCCCGGCGCTTTGGCGATCACGCGCGCGGTGCCCGTCAGATTGTCGTCGGGAATCTCGATCGTGCCGGTCAGGACGCGCGTCGTCACTTTCTGATAGGCCGCCTGCCCGCCCAGCGCCTGCGCGTATTTCTCCAGAATCTGGTCCACGCTGGGCTGTGCGCACAGCGGCGCGGCGCCCAGCCAGGCCAGCAGGCTGAATTGCCGGTAAGTCATGTGAACAGTCTACAATAATTTATTGATGCATCTACAGGAAGTCGTCGAAGCGGAAGGCCACCTGATCGACTCCCACGTGATGGAAAACATCTTCGATAAGGTGGTGGAACATCACGGCCGCTTCGAGGTGGAACAGTTCCGCATCGGCCGCACCAACAGCGAACTCTCTTACCTGCGCCTGAAGGTGGAAGCGCCCACTCCCGAGCTGATGGCGCATCTTCTGGAAGACCTGCTGCAGCTCGGCTGCGCGGCCGTCGATCCGGGCGACGCCGCTCTGCGCGAGGTGGAACGTCCCTGCTGTGCACCGGAAGATTTCTATTCCACGACGAATCACCGCACGTTCGTCCGCTTCTCGCAGAAATGGCTGGAGGTGGAAAACCAGCGCATGGACGCGCTCATCGTGGTCGCCGACGGGCGCGCGATCTGCCGCCGGCTGCGCGACATCAAGATCTGCGATCGCGTGGTAGTGGGCACCCGCGGCATTCGCGTCGTTCCGGAGGCCAAGGAACGCGACCGCCTGGAGTTCGCGTTCATGGCGAACGGCATTTCGTCGGAACGGCAGATGGAAACGGCCGTGCGCCAGACTGCCACGCTCGTCCGGCAGACACGCGAACAGCATCAGAAAGTGGTTGTGGTGGCGGGTCCCGTGGTGGTGCATACCGGCGGGGTGCAGGGTCTCGCCGCATTGATCCGCGGCGGATTCGTGCAGGCCCTGTTGAGCGGCAACGCGCTCGGCGTACACGATGCCGAAGCGGCGCTGTTCGGCACCTCGCTCGGAGTACGCCTCGCCGATGGCCGGCAGGAAGAGCACGGCCATCGCAATCACATGCGCGCCATCAACGCGATTTATCACGCCGGCAGTGTCCGCCAGGCAGTGGAGGGCGGGCGTCTCGCCGGCGGCATCCTCTATGAGTGCGTGCAGGCCGGCGTGCCGTTCGTGCTGGCGGGCAGCCTGCGCGACGACGGCCCCCTCCCGGATACCATCACGGACATGAACGCGGCGCAGGACGCCTACGCCGAGCAGTTGCGAGGCGCGGGCCTGGTGCTGTGTCTGGGTTCGATGCTGCACTCGATTGCGACCGGCAACATGTTGCCGAGCTGGGTGAAAATCGTGTGCGTGGACATAAACCCGGCGGTGGCCACCAAGGTGAGCGATCGCGGCACGGGGCAGGCGGTGGGCGTGGTGGCGGACGTCGGCATGTTCCTGGACCTGCTGGCCCGGACATTGGTGCAGTCATGAAGCGCGCGTATACCGACGAACATGCCGCCGCCGGCATCCATGCGGCGCTGCCCGAAATCGAGACCTGGCCCAACCAGTTCCCCGGCTATGAGATCGAGATCGTGATTCCGGAGTTCACCTCCGTGTGCCCCAAGACCGGGCTGCCGGACTTCGGTGAGCTGACGCTGCGTTACGTTCCGGACAAGCGATGCCTGGAGCTGAAATCGCTGAAGATGTATCTGCTGGCGTATCGCAACTTGGGTATCTTCTATGAGAACGTGGTGAACCGGTTCCTGCGCGACGTGGTGGCGGCGACAAGACCGGTCAGCGCCACGGTGGTGGGCGAGTTCACGCCGCGCGGCGGCCTGCATTCCAAAATCACCGCCACCTGGAGCCGGAAACGTGGAAGCCGATGAATTGACCGCCCTGCTGCAGGAGGTCCGCGACCGGGTATGGGCACAGCAAACCGGCGGCGCGCCCTCCGCGCTGGCGCTCCCGGATCTGATGCCGCTGGTGCACGCCCGCGACGCCGCGGAAGCCAAGGTTGCCTCCATCGGAACCGTGAATCCGCGCCGCGGCGGCCCGTTGAACTGGTTGGTCCAGCGAACCAAGAAGGCGATGGCGCGCGCGCTGGACTGGCACGTGCGCGAGCAGGTGGAGTTCAATCGCAACGTGATGGCCTGCGTGCAGGCTTCCCTGGAAGCGCTGGAGGAAACTCGGCGCGCGCTGGCCGCGCTCGGTCAAATCCAGGCGGAGGTACAGGAGTTCAGGAACAGTTGCGCCCAGGAACAGCGGGACATTCGCGCGCATTGGATAGACTGGCGCGCGGAGTGGGAGCACAAGCTGGTGCTCAATGAACACAAGCTTCTGCGCGGGTTGGCCGACCTGAATGCCGCGATGCAGCATCGCGCGGGTATTGCCGAAAGTTCTCTCCAGACGCACCTGCAACTGCTGCATTCCGATTTTACCGGCGCGCTGGAACGCAATAGCCGCGAGATTCAGGCACGCTTGTGGTCGGATATGGAGCGCATCCGCCTGGACTACGAGCGCCTGATCCATGCCGAACTGCGCGTGATCCGGCAGCGCGCGGCGGTGAACCCTCCGCCATTCCCCGCTATGCCTGTGCCGCCCGGTCCCGCGGCGTCCTTGTCATTCGATTACGGACGATTTGCGGAGCGCTTTCGCGGTTCCGCCGAGTATGTCCGCGAAGGCCAGCGATTCTACGTGCCCTACTTCGCGGGCCGCGAGGATGTGCTGGATATCGGCTGCGGGCGGGGGGAGTTTCTGGAATTGATGCGCGAGGCCGGTGTCCCGGCGCGCGGCATCGATCTGAGCCAGGAGTCGGTGGACCTTTGCCGCCACAAAGGCCTGGCGGCGGAGGCGGCCGACCTGTTCGCCTACCTCGCGGAACTGCCCGAGAACTCCCTGGGGGGCATCTTCAGCGCGCAGGTAGTGGAACACCTGCCGCCGGCCCATCTGCCGGAGATGGTGCGCCTGGCGGCATCGCGTCTGGCGCGCGGCGGCGTGCTGGTGCTCGAGACACCCAATCCTGAATGCCTGGCCATTTTCGCCACGCACTTCTACCTGGATCCAACGCATACCCGCCCGGTGCCCCACGCGCTCCTGGCATTTTACATGGAGGAGTACGGTCTGGGGCTGATCGAAGTGCACCGGCGCTCCCCGGCCGCGGAAGCCAATCCCGCCCTGGCGGCGCTTCCGGACGGATTTCGCGAATCGTTCTTCGGCGGCCTGGACTACGCCATCGTAGGGAGGAAGCTATAGCACTCTCGGGACGCGAGATCGAGATCAAGCTGGCGGTGGCCAATGCCGCCTACGGCCGGCGCCTGTTGGACGCCGCGGGGTTCACGGTGTCCACGCCTCGCGTCTTCGAATCCAACGCCCTGTTCGATACGGCCGGCGGCGATCTGTACGCCGCCGGCGGACTGCTGCGTGTGCGCCGGGCCGGCGATCGCGGCGTTTTGACCTACAAAGGCCCGCCCCTCCCTGGCAAGCACAAGAATCGCGAGGAACTGGAGGTGGACGTTTCCGACGCGGACACGCTGAGCGAGATCCTCGACCGGTTGAGCCTGGTGGTCTGCTTCCGATACGAGAAGTTCCGCACCGAATACCGGCGCCCCGGCGAAGGCGGTGTGGCCACGCTCGACGAAACGCCCATCGGCGTATATCTGGAGCTGGAAGGCGTGCCCATGTGGATCGACCGCACGGCCCGCCGCCTGGGCTTTCGCGAATCCGCCTATATCACAGCCAGCTATGCCAGCCTGTACGAACGCTACTGCGAGAAACAGGGAATCCAGCCGTCAGATATGACGTTCGACAGTGTGCCGCCGCCCTTGACTCGCTGACCGCCTGTCTTCCCGCGGCGGCTACGCTTTCTTCTTGGCTTCCTCGAGACCCAGCGTCTGCATTTCGCTGAAGTCCACCCGCCGGTGCTCATCCATGGCCAGGTTGGAGAGAATGACCGCCGTCGAGTCGTTCAGCCCGATTTCCAGGTCGGCCTTCGGTTTGCGGTTCACCGGGTCTTTGCAGCAGAGGAAGAACTCCTCGAGCTCCACCGTCACCGGATTGCGATCTTCTTCCGGCATCATGATGCCCTTGCTGTAGAGCCAGCGGCGCGCGAACTTGGCTTCGCGGGTCAGGAACGAATCGCTCGACGACTGCGCATCCTTCGGCAGCAGGATGGGAATGCCTTGCGAAGCCGCGGCCGTGGTCATGGTGGCCCCGGCCTGAAACGCTTCTTTCTTGCCGTCGGCCTTCTTCACGTTGGCAGCCGATACCGGCTTGGGCTCGCGATACCACAGCGCGGTGGCCGGGTGATTGTCGTCGCCGATGGTGATCTCGATGGCTCCCGCCGTCCCCATGATCACTTCGCCGAACTCCTGCCGCTGCGCCTGCAACAGGTCCAGGTGCGAGCTGGTGCTGATGGAGCTGTACAGCAGCTTGCGCCCGTTGGGGTAAACGTAGATCAACTGGATGTTGTCGTACACATCGCGGCCGTCCTTGAACGTGTCGATGCCGCCCACACCGATGACATATTCCGGCGGATGGCCAAACATCCAGTCGGCCACATCGATCTGGTGGGAGGCCAGCTCGGCGGTGTTGCCGCCGGCGTATTCGCGATACATGCGCCAGTTGATCTTGCGCTCCAACGAGGGGTCGGGCACCGGCCGGCGCTGGTCCGAATTACGATGCCACTGGCCGCGGATGTGGGTGACGTTTCCCAGTACCCCCTGGTCGATCATCCGTTTGCAGGTCTGATAAAACTCGCTGTAGCGCCGCTGCAATCCCACCTGCATGACCTGTTTGGGATGCTGCGCCACGACGTCGCGCAGCGCATGCACTTCACGAGCCTTGTGGACCAGGCTCTTTTCGCAGAAAACGTGCTTGCCGGCTTCCAGGCTGTCCTTGGTGATGGGGAAATGCTCGTAGAGCGGCACGGCGATGAGCACCGCGTCGATATCTTTACGCGCCAGCAGTTCGCGGTAGTCCTTGTATGCCGCGGGATTGTTGCCGGCGGTGGCGATACCCTTTTTCAAGTTGGGATCGTAATTGTCGCAGACCGCGACGCAGCGTCCCAGGTCGGTCTCGTGGAGGTGTTTCAGCAGATAGTTGCCGCGGCTGCCGGTGCCGATAAAGCCGTACTGAACCTGTTCGTTGGCGGCATGCACCTTCTGGATGAACGGTGCGCCCTGGACGGTAGGGATAGCGGCGGCGACCGCCGAAACGGCACTGGCCGCCTTTACGAAATCACGGCGGGTGACATCTTTGTCTTGGGCCATGGGGAGTCCTTAAAGAAGAGGTCTGCCTCCAAATTGTAACATGCGAGGGATCGTCGCCTAGGCGGGGAATCCCAGTCCCGGACCGCCTCCCGCCTTGCGCACGACCAGCAGCCGGAAGGTCTTGCGATCGTGAAACAGAATATTGGGATTCCGCATAGCCTGGGCGGCGACATCCTGCCAGCCGGCGGCGAGCAAAGGCGCCATGCCGCTATCGACGATCAGCACATCGGCCTCGCGGCAGCCGGCCGCCAGGGCGGACTCGTGACCCTCGAATACCCACACCGCGTGGCCGAGATAGGTTAGCCCGAGCAGCATGCCGAAAAAGGGGATCGCCAGGTTGGCGTCAGCCAGGCTGGGTGCGACCACTTCGGGCGGCGCGAAATCCGTGAAAGCGATAGCCACGATGTTGCGCTTCCGGTCGCCTGGGATCAACTTTGCCAGACCTTCCGCGCCGGCCCTTAGTGCGGGGGACTCGGTCATGCGCGGCACCGCCAGGGCTTTCCGGCTGGGCCGCACGATCACCGTACCGGCGGCCGCCATTTTCCTGGCAGCCGAAAACGCATTTTCCAGATCCGGGATCAGCCTCACTTCCGGCATACGCGGCGCGAAACGGTCGTCTGCGCGCGGATGCACGTGCCCGGATGCGTCCACGTAATCGGAGAAATCCGGCTTGGTGGAAAGACTGATCGGCAGCTTGTGCCTGGTTACCGCCTGGATCACCTCCTCGGCGATGGGCGAGGCATTCGCTGCGGAATTCTCCCGATAGTACAAGACGGTTTTATTGCTGGCTTTGGCTTCCGCCAAAACTGTTTCCAATTCGCGCAGTCCCACCGGCCGGCCATCCAGCAGCACCGATCCGGAGGCGAGAACGCTGATTCGCAGCGGCATAGGCTCGCACCAGTTTAACAGCGGATCGACGGGCGAGTTGCGACTGCGGTTGAGGAGCAGGCTCCAAATAAAAACGCCGCCGGCATGCCCGCAAGCAGCCGGCGGCGCGATATCACTAACCCGACAAGCTATTCCGCCAGCGAGTCTTCCCCGGTATCTTCCGTCAACCCGCCCGCGTACTGTATGCGAGCTTCGTCGTCGTAGCCCGGGATGGACTCCAGCGGGGCTTCCACCACCGGCTCTTCCACCACGTCCTCGCCCGCGATCTTCACCCGCCGGTAATATTCCATACCGGTGCCGGCCGGGACCAGGCGGCCCATGATCACGTTCTCCTTCAGACCCCGCAGGTAGTCCACCTTGCCGTTGATGGCGGCTTCGGTGAGCACGCGCGTGGTCTCCTGGAACGATGCCGCCGAAATGAACGAATCCGTCGACAGCGACGCTTTGGTGATACCGAGCAGCACCGCCTTGCCTTGCGCCGGACGGCCGCCCGCTTCCACCACCCGCTGGTTCTCTGCCCGGAACTTGAACTTATCCACCACTTCTTCGGGCAGAAATTCCGTGTCGCCGATGTCCTCCACCTTCACCCAACGCATCATCTGGCGGGCGATCACTTCCAGGTGCTTATCGTTAATATTCACGCCCTGCAGCCGGTAGACTTCCTGAATCTCGTTGACCAGGTACTTCTGCAGCTCCTTTTCCCCGAGCACATCCAGAATGTCGTGCGGATTGCGCGGACCATCCATCAGCGGCTCGCCGGCCTTCACCTTCTCGCCTTCCTGCACGTTGATGTGGACACCGCGCGGCAGCGAGTATTCGCGCTGTTCGCCGTCCTCGCCCACCACGTAGATCTTGCGCTGCCCCTTGGTCACTTCGCCGTACTTCACGGTGCCGTTGATCTCCGCGATGATGGCCGTCTCGCGCGGCTTGCGCGCTTCGAACAGTTCCACCACGCGCGGCAGACCGCCGGTGATGTCTTTGGTCTTGGTGGTCTCGCGCGGGATCTTGGCCAGTACGTCGCCCGCGTGGACTTCCTCGCTGTCGCGCACCATCAGGTGGGCGTGGGTCGGCATCAGGTACTTCTTGGCTTCCGACTTGGTGCCCAGCGCCGTATCCGGCCGCACCACCACCGTGGGCTGGCGCTTCTCGTCGGGAGAATCGACTACCACGAGCTGCGACATGCCGGTGACTTCGTCCACCTGCTCCTGCATGGTCATGCCTTCGAGCAGATCTCTGAAATGTACCGAGCCGCTGACTTCGGTCAGGATGGAGAAGGTGTACGGATCCCATTCGAGCAGGATCTGGTTGGCCTTCACGGGGGCGCCGTCTTCGAGCAGGATCTTGGCGCCGTAGACCACTGGATAGCGTTCCTTCTCGCGGCCCTTTTCGTCCACCACCGCCATGATGCCGGAGCGGTTCATGGCGATCAGTTCGCCGGACTTGCTGCGCACATGCTGGATGCCAATGTAGCGCGCGAATCCTCCGGACTTGGCGTCTTGCGTAGACTGTTCGGAGACGCGCGTGGCCGTGCCGCCGATGTGGAACGTACGCATGGTGAGCTGCGTGCCGGGTTCGCCGATAGATTGCGCGGCGATGACGCCCACCGCTTCGCCGCGCTCCACCAGCCGCCCGGTGGCCAGGTTGCGGCCGTAGCACATGACGCACACGCCGCGCTTGGATTCGCAGGTCAGCACCGAGCGGATCTTCACGCGCTCGATGCCGGCGGCCTGAATCGCGGCCGCCAGGTCTTCGGTGATCTCCTGGTTCACGGCCACGATCACGTTGCCTTCGTAGTCTTTCTGATCTTCCAGCGCTACGCGGCCCACGATACGGTCGCGCAAGGGCTCGATGATTTCGCCGGACTCGATGATGGGCTCCACATAAATGCCTTCCGTGGTGCCGCAATCGGTTTCAGCGATGATCACGTCCTGCGAGACGTCCACCAGGCGGCGCGTCAGGTAGCCGGAGTCGGCCGTCTTCAGAGCCGTGTCAGCCAGTCCTTTGCGCGCGCCGTGCGTGGAAATGAAGTACTGCAATACGTTCAGGCCTTCGCGGAAGTTGGCGGTGATGGGCGTCTCGATGATCTCGCCCGAGGGCTTGGCCATCAAGCCGCGCATGCCGGAGAGCTGGCGGATCTGCTGCTTCGATCCGCGCGCGCCGGAGTCGGCCATGATGTAAATGGGGTTGAGGTAGCGGCCGGTGCGGTCGTCCTCTTCCATGGCGTGGAACATCTCGTCGGAGACCTTCTCGGTCACCTTCGACCAGATCTCGATGATCTTGTTGTAGCGTTCGCCGTGGGTGATGGCGCCGTCCTGATACTGGCTCTCGACGTTCACCACTTCCTTCTCGGCGTCGCGCACCAGGCCGGCCTTTTCCGAAGGCACGACCATGTCGTCGATGCCGATGGAGATGCCCGCGCGGGTGGCGTACAGGAAGCCCAGCGACTTGATCTGGTCGAGCATCTGCACGGTGGTGGCCAGCCCGAACTTCAGGTAGCAATACTGCACCAGTTGCCCCAGGCCCTTCTTCTTCAGCAGGCCGTTGACGAAGGGCATGTCCTGCGGCAGTTGATCGTTGAGGATCACGCGGCCGACCGTGGTTTCCATGTACTGCTTGTTGAACTCGATGGGCTCGGTGTGCAGGATGTTCTGGTTGTCGAAGGCGTGCACCAGGTCGATGACGCGGCCGGTGTAGCGCAGCTTGATGGGCGTCAGCGTTTCCACTTCTCCCATTTCGAGCGCGATCAGCACATCTTCCACCGAGGCGAACGTACGGCCTTCGCCCCGGGTGCCGGGACGCGCCTTGGTCAGGTAGTAGCAGCCCAGCACCATGTCCTGGGTGGGGATGGCGATGGGGCCGCCGTGCGCCGGCGACAGAATATTGTTGGCCGAAAGCATCAATGTCGAAGCTTCGATCTGCGCTTCCGGCGACAGCGGAATGTGCACGGCCATCTGGTCGCCGTCGAAGTCGGCGTTGAAGGCGGTGCAAACCAGCGGGTGAATCTTGATGGCCTTGCCTTCGACCAGTACGGGTTCAAAAGCCTGAATGCCGAGGCGGTGCAGCGTGGGAGCGCGGTTCAGCAGAATGGGGTGATCCTTGATGACTTCTTCAAGGATGTCCCAAACCACCGGGTCCTGCTGCTCCACCAGCTCCTTGGCCTGTTTGATGGTGGTGCAGTGGCCGCGCTGTTCCAGGCGATGGTAGATGAACGGCTTGAACAGCTCCAACGCCATCTTCTTGGGCAGACCGCACTGGTTGAGCTTCAGCTCCGGACCCACCACGATGACCGAACGGCCCGAGTAGTCCACGCGCTTGCCGAGCAGATTCTGGCGGAAACGTCCCTGCTTGCCCTTCAGCGTATCTGAGAGCGACTTCAGCGGGCGGTTGTTGGCGCCGCGCAGCACACGGCCGCGGCGGCCGTTGTCGAACAGCGCATCCACGGCTTCCTGCAGCATGCGCTTCTCGTTGCGCACGATCACGTCAGGCGCGTGCAGTTCGATCAGCTTCTTCAGCCGGTTGTTGCGGTTGATCACGCGGCGGTAGAGATCGTTCAGGTCGGAGGTGGCGAAACGGCCGCCATCCAGCGGCACCAGCGGACGCAGCTCCGGCGGGATGACCGGAATCACGTCCAGAATCATCCACTCGGGCTTGTTGGCCGACTTCTTGAACGATTCCACCACGCGCAGGCGCTTGCCGAACTTCAGCTTCTTCTGCTGCGAAGCTTCGGTCGCCATCTTCTTGCGGATCTCTTCGCTGAGCTCCTCGACGTTGACCTTCTTCAGCAACTCCTTAATTCCCTCGGCGCCCATCATGGCAACGAACTTGCCGGGATACTCCTGGTCCAACTGGCGCTTGCGTTCGTCGGTGATGACCTCGCCCTTGTTCAGCTCGGGCACTTCGCCCGGATCCACCACCACGAAGGCCTCGAAGTACAGGACCCGCTCCAGCTCGCGCAGCGTGATATCCAGCAGGTGGCCGATGCGGCTGGGGAGGCCTTTGAAGAACCACACATGCGAACAGGGGCTGGCCAGCTCGATATGGCCCAGGCGCTCGCGGCGGACGCGCGCCAGGGTGACTTCCACCCCGCACTTGTCGCAAATGACGCCGCGATGCTTCATGCGCTTGTACTTGCCGCACAGGCATTCCCAATCCTGCGTGGGCCCGAAGATGCGCGCGCAGAACAGTCCGTCCCGCTCCGGTTTGAACGTCCGGTAGTTGATGGTCTCCGGCTTGGTGACCTCGCCATGGGACCAGCTCCGGATCTTTTCGGGCGACGCCAGACTGATCCTGATGGAATCGAAATCGGCGATCAAATTGGCTCTGTCGTAAGGAGAGGATCTCAAAATAACCTCCAATGCATGCCTTGCGGCCTGCGGTTCTGGGTGCTGCGCAGCGGGTTCGGACGGCTCCCGCTCTCCGCAGCTTTCAAAAGAACATGCCCACGCATCAGTCTGCCGCCGGAGCCATGTCCAGCACTTCGTGCGGCGATTTCTTCATCAACTCCACGTCCAGGCACAACGATTGCAACTCGCGGATGAGCACGTTGAACGATTCCGGTACGCCCGGCTCGATGGCGGCTTCGCCTTTGACGATGGCCTCATAGATCTTGGCGCGGCCATACACGTCGTCGGACTTGGCCGTTAACAGCTCCTGCAGAATGTACGCGGCCCCGTAGGCTTCCAGGGCCCACACTTCCATTTCTCCGAAACGCTGCCCGCCGAACTGCGCCTTGCCGCCCAGGGGCTGCTGCGTGATGAGCGAGTACGGTCCGATGGAGCGCGCGTGAATCTTGTCGTCCACCAGGTGCGAGAGCTTGAGCATGTAGATATAGCCGACGGTCACCGGCTGCTCGAACGGCTGGCCGGTCATGCCGTCGTGAAGCTGCGTTTTGCCGTCTTTCGGCAAGCCCGCGGTGTTGAGCGCTTTCTTGATTTCGCGCTCGGTGGCGCCGTCGAATACCGGGGTGGCGTAATGCAGGCCGAGCGCATTGGCGGCCCAGCCCAGGTGGGTCTCCAGAATCTGGCCCACGTTCATACGGGAAGGCACGCCCAGCGGATTCAACACGATTTCTACCGGCGTTCCATCCGGGAGGTACGGCATGTCCTCCTCGGGCAGGATGCGCGCGATCACACCCTTGTTGCCGTGCCGGCCGGCCATCTTGTCGCCCACCGACAGCTTGCGCTTCATGGCGATATACACCTTCACCAGCTTGATCACGCCCGGCGGCAGCTCGTCGCCCTTGCGCAGCTTGGCGATCTTCTCGTCGGTGATCTTCTGCAGCACGTTGATCTGCCGCGAAGTCATCTCCTCGATCTCGTCGATCTGCTCGTTGATGCGGGGATCCTTGTCCTTGAAGCGCATACGCTTCAAGTCGCGCGATTTCATCTTCTCGATGATCTCGCGGTTGACGTCGGTGTCCTTGGCCAGCAGGCGCTTATTGGTCTTTTCGTCGTGGAGGTCGGCCAACAGGCGCTTGCCTTCCAGGAGGTTGGCCAAGCGCTTGGCGCGCTCGTCGTTGAGGATGCGTTCCTCGTCCTGCTGGTTCCGCTGCAGGCGCGCGATCTGCGCTTCTTCGATGGCCCGCGAACGCTCGTCCTTCTCCTGGCCCTTGCGCGAGAAGATCTTGCAATCCACGACCGTGCCCTCGATACCGGGCGGGCAGTAGAGCGAAGCGTCTTTCACGTCGCCGGCCTTTTCGCCGAAAATGGCGCGCAGCAGTTTCTCTTCGGGCGTGAGCTGCGTCTCGCCCTTAGGCGTTACCTTGCCCACCAGGATGTCGCCCGGCTTGACGGTGGCGCCGATACGGATCACGCCGCTCTCGTCCAGATTGCGCAGGAACGAATCCGCGATGTTGGGAATATCGCGCGTGATCTCCTCGGGGCCGAGCTTGGTGTCGCGGCTCTCGATCTCGAACTCTTCGATGTGAATCGAGGTGTAGTAATCTTCCTTGACCAGCTTCTCGCTGACCAGGATGGCGTCCTCAAAGTTGCAGCCCCGCCAGGGCATGAAGGCTACCAGCACGTTGCGGCCGAGCGCCAGTTCGCCCATATCCGTGCAAGGACCGTCGGCCAGCACGGTGCCCTTGGCCACCCGCTGCCCCATGGCTACGATCGGCTTCTGGTTGATGCAGGTGTTCTGGTTGGAGCGCTTGAACTTGGTCAGCGTGTAGATGTCCGCGCCGACTTCGCGGGAGAGCTGCCCCTCGTGCGCCGGGCCGCCTTCCACGCGCACGATGATGCGCTCGGAATCCACCGAATCCACAACGCCGGAGCGTTTGCAGAGCACCACCGCGCCCGAATCGCGGGCGGTCACGCGCTCCATGCCGGTACCCACGTACGGGGCGTCGGCGCGCAGTAGCGGGACGGCCTGGCGCTGCATGTTCGATCCCATGAGGGCGCGGTTGGCGTCGTCGTTTTCGAGGAATGGAATCAGACTGGCGGCCACCGAGACGAGCTGCTTGGGACTGACGTCGATGTACTCGATCTCATCCCGGTGCTTCAGCACGAAGTTGCCGGCCTGGCGCGCGTTGCAGAGCTCGGAGACGATGCGGCCGGTCTCGTCCAGGTCCACGTTGGCCTGGGCGATGATGTACTTGTCCTCTTCCCACGCCGACAGATACTCGCAGTGGGCCTCGTATTCGGCCGGGACTTTCTTGGCTCCCAGCGCCGCATTGGCCTTCTCGATATCCGCCCGCCGGATAATGTCGCCTACCTTGTAGGCCGTGTCGCCCGGGTTCAGAATCCTGATTTCGTCCACCACCACGCCCTTTTGCACCTTGCGGTAGGGGCTCTCGATGAAGCCGAAATCGTTGATGCGCGCAAAGCACGACAGCGACGAGATCAGTCCGATGTTGGGACCTTCCGGTGTCTCGATGGGGCAGATGCGGCCGTAGTGCGTGGGGTGCACGTCGCGGACCTCGAATCCGGCACGCTCCCGCGACAGGCCGCCCGGACCCAGCGCGGAAAGACGCCGCTTGTGCGTGATCTCCGACAGGGGGTTGGTCTGATCCATGAACTGCGAAAGCTGGCTGGATCCGAAAAATTCCCGGATGGCGGCCATTACCGGCTTGGCGTTCACCAGGTCATGCGGCATGGCCGTGGACATTTCCTGGTACACCGACATCTTCTCTTTGATGGCGCGCTCCATGCGCACCAGGCCGATGCGGAACTGGTTCTCGAGCAGTTCGCCCACCGCGCGCACGCGGCGGTTGCCCAGGTGGTCGATATCGTCCACCACGCCGATGCCTTTGCGCAGTTTCAGCAGGTACCGGATGGTGTCGCGGAAATCCGCCTGGTCCAGGGTGCGGCGATCGAGCGGGCTGCCCTTCTTGTAGCCCGTTTCCTTCTTGGATTTTTCATCCTGCTCGCGCAGCCAGTCGGCCGGCGCGTACTCCGCATTGTCGTGCAGCTTGATGTTGAACTTCATGCGTCCGACGCGCGAGAAGTCGTACTTGCGGGCGTCGAAGAACATGCCCTGGAAAAGCTGGGTGGCGGTGTCCAGCGTGGGCGGATCGCCCGGGCGCAGCTTGCGGTAGATTTCGATCAGCGCTTCGTTCTGGGTCTTCACGCTGTCCTTGCGGAGCGTGGCGGATATCACCGTCCCCACATCGTCGCGCTCGGGGAAGAAGACTTCGAACTCTTCGATGCCGGCATCCATCAGCTTTTGCACGCCGGTGGTGGTCAATTCGTTGTTGGCGTCGATCAACACCTCGCCGGTGCTCATGTCCACCACGTCGGCGGCGATAAACGCGCCCTCCAGATCGTTCGGGGCGATCTCGGTCTGCTGGATTTTGGAGGCCAGGATGTTCTTCAGCAGGGTACCGGTGACCTTCTTGCCCTGTCCTACCACCGTCTCGCCGCTCTTCTTGGTGATGGCGTGCGACAGCTTCATGCCGGCGAGCATGTTGGACTCGCCTTCCTTGCTCTCCCGCACGTTCCAGAAGAGCTTGTTGTCCTTGATGGACATCTTTTCGACGGTGTAGAAGGCGCGCAGCACCTGTTCGTCGGTCTTGAAGCCCAGCGCGCGCAGGAACACGGAGCCGTAGAATTTCCGTTTCCGGTCGATACGTACGTACAGCAGATTCTTGGTGTCGTACTCGAATTCCACCCAGCTTCCCCGGTAAGGAATGATCTTGCCCAGGAAGTAGCCCTGCGACGGCACGCGCTCGAAGAAGACGCCCGGCGAACGGTGCAACTGGCTGACGATCACGCGCTCGGTGCCGTTGATGATGAAGGTGCCGTTGTCGGTCATCAGCGGAATTTCGCCGAAGAACACCTCCTGCTCCTTGATGTCGCGCACGCTCTTGGCGTTGGTCGTGGGATCCTTGGCGTAAACCGTGAGCCGGATGGTAACCTTCAGCGGCGCGGCGTAGGTCATGCCGCGCTCTTCGCACTCCACCATGTCGTACTTGAGTTGCAGGCCGACCGGGTCGCCGCACTTGTTGCAGAACGTCACCACGTTCTTATTGAACGTGCCGCAGTGATGGCAGAGCACATCGCCGGCGTGGAAGGGGTCCGTGCGAATGGTGGCGCCGCAGTTCCGGCAGGTGGATCGCAGGTGGTGCAGGCCTTTCAGGTTGCCGCACTTGCACTCCCAGTTGCCGATCGAATAGTCCACGAACTCCAGCTCGCTGACGCCGCGGAAATCCGAGATCGGAAACACCGAGCTGAACACGGTTTGCAGTCCGGTGTCTTCGCGTTCGTTCGGGAGCAGATCCATCTGCAGGAACCGCTCGTACGATTTCTTCTGAACCTCGATCAGGTTCGGAATCGGAATTGAGGTTTTGATTTTGGAAAAATCAACTCGTTCGGGGGCGGCGCCGCTGTTTTGAATATCCATACTTTAAACACTCCTGAGGGCCGATCAGCCTTAGAGCTACGAATCAAAAAAGCACCGGCCAACCCGGCGAAGCATCGCTTCTGGGTGTGGCCGCAAAGTGTTGCAGGGGCAGGAACCGGATGGAAGCCGGAACAGGGTTGGCTGCGAGAGCCGGGTCGGGTGCGTCAGCGCGATCGGGTGGGCGGGAATTAGAAGACGAGCGCCCAAAGGCACACGAATCCTGTCGAGATAGGAACATGCGAAGGGACGCAAATCCCCTTCTTGCAGTTGCGAGCCAACTGCAATTGAACTGCCAGGATTCGAAGTTCACAGTCACCAATGGGATCGAATCCGGTCGGAAAAAGAAGATCCCAACCGGTAATACTACCAAAGCCCCACCCCAGCCGTCAACAGCATTTCTGTTGCCAGCTTTCAAGCCTAGCAATTGCTAATACTTACGGGTAATCGACCGGCTGCGTTACTTCACTTCCACGGTAGCGCCGGCGTCGGTGAACTTCTTCTTGATGGCTTCCGCTTCGTCTTTGCTGACGCCTTCTTTGATCGGTTTGGGCGCGCCGTCCACCAGGTCCTTGGCTTCCTTCAAACCCAAACTGGTGACTTCGCGAACCGCTTTGATGACGTTGATCTTGTTGGCGCCGACCGCAGTGAGAACGACCGCGAATTCGGTCTTCTCCTCGGCTGCGGGCGCCGCCGCCGCGGGCGCGCCGCCGCCGGCCACCATCACCGGAGCTGCTGCCGCCGCCGAAACGCCCAGCTTTTCTTCGAGCAGCTTGACCAGCTGGGAAGCTTCCAGCAGGGTCAAGCCTTGAATCTGATCCGCAATTGCGTTGATGTCCGCCATTTTCCTAAATACTCCTGTTCGATAAACTCGCTACTTAAACTTGTTTTCCTTAACGCCCTGGTCGATCGCTACCGCCACGTTCCGCCCGACGGCGCCCAAGGCCGTCACCAGGCGCTGCGCCGGAGCATTGATCAGGTACAGCAGCTTGGCGAAGATTTCCTCCTTGGGGGGCATACTGGCCAGATCGTTGATGGCCTTTACGTCGATGACCCGCCCTTCCACCAGCCCGGCCTTGAAGGTGAACGATGGGTTCGTTTTGGCATACGCGGTCAGCGCCTTGGCCAGCGCCACCGGGTCGCTGGTGGTGTAGGCGAGCGACGTCATCCCCCGCAGGTTCTTCATAACCTCTTGCGCGGGCGTGCCTTCGGCGGCCTTCTCGGCGATGTTGTTTTTGATCACCCGGTAGCGCCCGCCGGCCGCCCGGATGGTCTTGCGCAGTTCGAAGTCCTGGTCCACGCGCAGCTTCTCGTAGCCGGTCACGAACATGTTCCGGGAGGCTTCCAGATCCTTGCGCAGCGCTTCGAGATCTTTCTGTTTGTCTTCTTTCTTTTTCATTTCGACACCCGCGAGGGAACTAGACCGCCGCCTTTGTGCTGAAGACGGTCACATCGATCGAAACGCCCGGCCCCATCGTGGAACAGATGGTGGCGCTCTTGACGTACTTGCCCTTGGCCGCCGCCGGCTTCGCCTTGACCACCGCGCTGATCAGGCTGGAGGCATTCTCCACCAGTTTTTCGGAAGTGAAGCTGATCTTGCCCACCGGCGCATGTATGATCCCGGTCTTGTCCACGCGGAACTCGACCTTGCCGGCTTTGATCTCCCTCACCGCCTTGGCGACTTCCACCGTCACCGTGCCGGTCTTGGGATTCGGCATCAGCCCGCGGGGACCCAGAATCTTGCCCAGCTTGCCCACCGAACGCATCATGTCCGGCGTGGCGATCACGGCATCGTAATCGGTCCAGCTCTCCGACTGGATCTTGTTGACCATGTTCTCGCCACCGACGAAATCGGCGCCGGCATCTTCCGCTTCCTTCTGTTTATCGCCGCCGGCGATGACCAGCACTTTCTTGGACTTGCCCAAACCGTTGGGCATCAGCACCGTGCCGCGTACCATCTGATCGGCGTGCTTGGGGTCCACCCCCAGCCGCAGATGGACTTCGACGGTTTCATCGAATTTGGCGAACTTGATTTTCTGCAGCAGTGGTACGGCTTCTTCCAGCGCGTAATCCCGCGCTTGAACCTGTTTAGCCGCAGCTTGATACTGTTTACCTTGCTTGTGTGCCATAACTCCTCATGGTGCAAGCGGTCCGGCCTAGAAGCACAGACCTCCCATTGAGCGTCTTTCGAGGGACAAGGACAGATTAACACAACGGATCGGCGAGTGTCCAGTGCTCTGCCGGATAGTGCTCTGCCGGATCGAATCCTTTGATCTTAGGACTGCACCTTGCCCGCCAGGATAATAGACATCCCCACGTCCCCGACCTTCCAGTCGAGTACCCAGTCGTTGTCGTTCTGCTTGCTGAAGTTTGGGTACTTGTCCGCCCCGCCGCCCCAGATGCTCAGCACCGCCGGATGCGGGGTGCCGCTGGCCTTGGCGCTCAGCGCGACCAGCGCGTCGAACCCCGGTGTCGCGTTCGCATCCTTATCGTCGGCGGCCGGCACGAGCAAGGCAAAGTCCCGCTGCGGCGCTACTCCCTGGTGATCGCCGTTCACCGGATACTGGCTGTAGCGCAGCGTGTACGTCCCCGGCTTAACGTTCTGGCCCCGCCGGTCCTGGACGACTCCCGGAAAACGAATCACACCCAGCAGCGTACCCTGGGCAATCGGCAGCGTCACGGACTCGTCTGCGGGCTTCGGCCCGGTCGGAATCTGCGCGCGGAACCATACTTCGCAGTACACCGCGTCGCCGGGTCCGGTGATTTTGGCGCCCTGCTGCTGGAGCGTCGAGGCAAAGGGCAAGTCCGCCGGGGGAGCGCCGGCAGGCTCCATTTTGTACTGGCCAAACGCCAGGGCCGTGGAGACGGCAAACAGGGGCAAGAGCTTCGTCATACGGAATTGGATTGCTGGAGGGTGACTTGAGGTGCGAGGGTTTGGAGCGGGAGACGGGATTCGAACCCGCGACATCGACCTTGGCAAGGTCGCACTCTACCAGCTGAGTTACTCCCGCTCAAGAAGAAGTACCATTATCGCCAGTCCTTGGCTCGTCTGTCAAACCATCTGTAATGCTAACGAAACAATGCGCTTATTTTCTTGGTGGAAATCCCGCGGGGTATGCTAGACTACTCATCGTCCGGTCGGCCCACCACCATCGGCATTCCTCGTAGAAGCAGCAGTTTATGAACCCGTGGGATCGCATCAAAAAACACCTGGAAACAAAACTCAGTTCCGAAAGCTACCAGAATTGGATCAGCCGGACGGCATTGGCAGGAGTTGACGGAGACGTCCTGATTGTCACCGTCCCGGACGAAAGCACCAGGCGATGGATGGAGTCCGAATACGCTGCCATCGTGGTGCAAGCGGGGCAGGACGCCGGCGTGGCGGTCGCGCGCGTCGAATACGTCCTCCCCATGAGGGAGCAAGCCGAATTGGAAGCTGCTCCGTCAAGCTCGCTGAACCCCAAATTCACCTTCGAAAGCTTCGTGGTAGGCGCCTGCAACCAGTTCGCCGCCGCCGCCGCAAAAGCCGTGGCAGACAACCCCTCGCGACGGTACAACCCGCTGTTCATCTATGGCGGGGTGGGGATGGGCAAAACCCACCTGATGCACGCCATCGGCCGGTCGCTGATCGATAATCATGCCACCATGCGTATCGTATACATCTCCAGCGAACGCTTCATGAACGACATGATCACGTGTATCCGGCTGGACCGCATGCCGCAATTTCACGAGCGCTACCGGTCCGCGGATGTGCTGCTGGTGGACGATATCCAGTTGATCGGCAATAAAGACCGTACCCAGGAAGAGTTCTTCCATACCTTCAACGAACTGCACGATCACCAGAAGCAGATCGTAATTTCCAGCGACTCTCCGCCCAAAGACATTCCGGGACTAATCGACCGTTTGCGCTCCCGCTTCGAATGGGGCCTGATGGCCGACATCCAGCCGCCTGACCTGGAGACCAAAATGGCCATCCTGGACAAGAAGGCGGAAGCCGAAGGCGTGGCTCTGCCTGAAGAAGTCCGTACCTTCATGGCGACCAAGATGAAGGGTAATGTCCGCGAATTGGAGGGCGCGCTGGTTAAATTGGTGGCCTACTCTTCCCTGACCGGATCGTCCATCAATATGCAGATGACACAACAGGTCCTGCGCCACCTGGTTTTCCTCCAGGACCGCAAGATCACCATCGACTCCATCCAAAAAGCAGTCGCTGAGCGATATGGGATCCGCCAGAGCCAACTCAAGGAGAAGAGCAACACCAAAAAAATCGTCGAGCCGCGACAGGTAGCCATGTATCTGGTCAAGGAGTTGACCACCGCCTCCCTACCGGAGATCGGACGTGTCTTTGGGGGCAAACATCATACCACAGTTCTGCATTCCATCAAGAAAATCGATAAGCTGCGCCAGACTGACCCGGAATTGAACAGGATTATTCACGCGCTAATCGACTCGCTACAATGAGGTTCCTAAAATTATCCACAGCGGTCCGGCGGGTTGCCCTGTGGACTTTGTGGAAGACTGCCTCCCGACTCCGGTTCTGCACCGTTCCGCAACCGAAATCCTCAGGCTGGTGTTGGCCAAAACTACTATACTTTAGTATAATTTAGATAGACTTCAACAGTTTGCACAGGCCCCATGAATTCTGCTCTTTAATAAGGATCTAAAGAGAGAGAAGACAAATAGGAGTTGAGATCAGATGGAGTTCACCGTCAGCAAAGCAGACCTGGTTCGAGAACTGAGCCTCTCTCAAGGTGTGGTCGAGAAGAAGACCACCATTCCGATCCTTTCCAACGTGCTGTTGGAGGCCAAAGGCGACCGGATTACGCTCACTGCCACCGATCTGGAGCTGGGCATCCGGTGTAGCTGTCCGGCCCGGGTCAAAAAGGACGGGTCCGGCACGATCCCGGCGCGTAAGCTGCTGGACTATGTGCGGCTATTGCCGGAAGCGGACCTGAATGTGAAGTTTCTGGAGAATCACTGGGCCAGTCTGACGTGCGGGCGGTCCCGTACGCGTATAGCCGGCATGTCGCGGGAGAGTTTCCCGGAACTGCCGCAGATGCCGGATGCCATTACGGAGATACCGGTGAAACTGCTGGCCAGTATGATTTCGCGCACATCGTTTGCGATCTCATTGGAGGAGTCTCGCTTTACGCTCAACGGTGCGTTGCTCCTGCTCAAGCCGGATGCAACCACCATGGTGGCTACTGACGGTCACCGTCTGGCATTCGTTGAAACCGAATCGCCGGGTGGCACAAACAAGGCCTTTCGCGCGCTGGTCCCCAAGAAGGCCATGGCCGAGATCGTAAAACTGGCTGACGAGAGCGGCGCCGATAGCAAGCTGGTCTTCGCCGGGGATGAGAATCACCTGTTCTTCCAATTCGGCGAGAGGCTGCTGATCACCCGGAAGCTGACCGGCAACTTCCCGGATTACGAGAAAGTTCTGCCGAAAGACAACCTGCACCAGGCGAAACTGAATCGCGATGAGATTCGTGCGGCCATCGAGCGTGTGTCCCAATTCGCCGATGAGCGCTCGCGGGCGATTCGGGTGCAGTTTACGGCGGGGGAAGTCAAGATCTTTTCCTCCTCTGTGGAGACCGGCGAGAGTGAAGAGAGCGTTTCCAGCGAGTATGCCGGTCCGGATATGGAGATCGGGTTTAACGCCCAGTACCTTCTCGACTTCCTCCGCGCCACCAGCCAGGAACAGGTGGCTTTCGAACTGAAGGATCAGAAGAGCGCTGGTGAGTTGCGTCCGGTCGCCGATAACGCGCAGGATCATTACCGCTACGTGGTGATGCCGATGCGCATCTGAGAAGTAAGGCTCGAGTTAAGAAAAACCAGATGTCATCTACGTTTAACGAAGGAAATCCCGAAGTCTACGATTCCAGCAGTATCAAGGTTTTGGAAGGGTTGGAGGCGGTACGCCTGCGCCCTGCCATGTACATCGGTTCCACCGGGGAAATGGGTCTGCATCACCTGGTCTACGAGGTCGTGGACAACTCCGTGGACGAAGCGCTGGCCGGCTATTGCACGCAGGTGGATGTGACCATTCACATCGATAATTCCGTGACCGTGATCGATAACGGTCGCGGCATCCCGGTGGACATGCATGAAGAGGGAGTGTCGGCAGCCGAAGTGGTAATGACCAAGCTGCACGCCGGCGGCAAGTTCGATTCGAAGAGCTACAAGGTATCGGGTGGGTTGCACGGCGTGGGCGTGAGCTGCGTGAATGCGCTCTCGGAACGTCTGGAGTTGGAGATCTGGCGGGACGGCTATACGTGGCAGCAGGAGTATGCCGCCGGGCATCCCAAGAGTCCGCTGGAACGCGCCGGCAAAGCCGGCCGGAAAACCGGCACGCGGGTCACATTCAAACCGGACGCCACCATCATGACCGAGACCACGTTCAACTACGATACGCTGGCTCAACGGTTGCGCGAACTGGCCTTTTTGAACAAGGGTCTCAAAATCATACTGAGCGATGAACGGGTCGACCCGGTCAAGACGCATGAATTTCTATACAGCGGCGGGATCGCGGAATTCATCAAGCATCTGAATCGCGGCAAGTCCGTGCTGCACGAGAAGCCCATCCACTTCGAAGCCCAGCGCGACCTGGAGAATAACGCCGGCACGCTGGCGATGGAAGTGGCGCTGCAATATAACGACGGCTATTCCGAGAACGTCTTCAGCTTCGCCAACAACATCAACACCGTCGACGGCGGCACGCACCTGAGCGGCTTCCGCAGCGCCCTCACCCGCACTATCAACAAGTTCGGCCAGCAGGCCGGCCTGTTCAAAGAGAAAGAGAACCTGACCGGTGACGATGTGCGCGAAGGTCTGACGGCGGTGGTCAGCGTCAAGATCCCGCAGCCGCAGTTCGAAGGCCAGACCAAGGGCAAACTGAATAGCGACATCGCCGGACCCATGACCGAGTTCGTCAACGACAAGCTGGGCGAGTACTTCGAAAAGAACTCGGCGGTGATGCGCAAGATCGTGGGCAAAGCCATTGAGGCGTCCCGCGCCCGCGAGGCGGCGCGCAAGGCGCGCGATCTGACGCGGCGTAAGGGCGCGCTCGATTCCGGCGGACTGCCCGGCAAGCTGGCCGACTGCCAGGAGAAGGATCCGGAGCGCTGCGAGCTGTTCCTGGTGGAGGGCGAATCCGCCGGCGGCACCGCCAAACTGGGCCGCGACCGGCGCTATCAGGCCATCCTGCCGCTCAAGGGCAAGATCCTCAACGTGGAAAAGGCCCGCTACGACAAGATGCTGGGCCACGAAGAGATCCGCGCCATGATCACGGCCCTCGGCACCGGCATCGGCAAGGATGACTTCGACGCCACCAAGATCCGCTACGGCAAGGTCATCATCATGACGGATGCCGACGTGGATGGCTCGCACATCCGCACGCTGCTGCTGACCTTCTTCTTCCGCCACATGCACGAGCTGATCAACCGCGGCCGCATCTTCATCGCCCAGCCGCCCCTCTACCAGATCAAGAAAGGCAAAAGCGAAAAGTACATCAAGGACGAGAAGGAGTACACGCGCGAAATCATGCGCCGCGCCACCGAGAACCTGTCGCTGGAGATCCATGTGAACGGCAACGGCGCGGCCGCCACGCTGTCAGGCGGCGAATTGCGCGCCTTCCTGCTGAGCCTGGATGAATACGAGCAGATGTCCGCCAAGGTGGAGCGCCGCCTGCGCGACGCGCGCGTGGTGTCCGTGCTGGGCAATGTGGAGCTGCGCGCCGACCACAAGGCCGATTTCGAAGACAAGGCCAACATGGAGCGCCTGGCGGCGGCCCTGGCCGCGGTGCAGGTGAAGACCGAGTTGCGCGCCGACGAAGAGCACTCCGCCTGGATGGCCGTCTTCCACGATTCCACCAATGCCGAGCGCCACATCGGCATCGCGCTGGCCGCGCAGCCGGAGTACCGGCGCTACCGCTCGCTGGCGCGCCAGATCGCCAAATATAACCAGCCGCCGTTCGTAGCCGTGCGCGGCGACCGCCGCGATACGCAGCCGGACTGGGCTAGCCTGCTGGCCTACGTGAAGGTGGAAGGCAAGCGCGACTGCTCGGTGCAGCGCTACAAAGGGCTGGGCGAGATGAACGCCGAGCAGTTGGCCGAGACCACCATGAACCGCGAAAAGCGCACGCTGCTGCAGGTGCGGCTGGAAGACGCGGTCGAAAGTGAAGAGATCTTTTCTACGCTGATGGGCGAAGACGTGGAGAGCCGCCGCAAGTTCATCGAAGACAACGCGCTGGACGTCAAGAACCTGGACATTTAGGAGAAGTGTTTTAGGCCGCAAACGCGGGGTTGCTTAGCGTCCTCAGCAAGAGCCTGCCGAATGAGTTCCCCAGGTCCCCGGCGGCGCGGAAGTACCGCCAACCGATTTTGGGTGGCGAGCCGTCATCGCCGGCGCCAACCCGCACCCCGCCGACGTGGAACTGGATCGCCTCTATTACTTGATGCGGGCGGCGATACAGCCTTAGCGCGTCCGGCCTGCCCGCACATCCTCGCGCTTCCGGCCGATGAGGCCAATGAACCGGATCGAATTCCGGTCACGCGAGGAGATCATGAACCGTTTCCGTCCCGCAGCCCTCTTAGTGTCTTTTTGTCTGCTGGCCATCCCGTCCAGCTTTGCCCAGACCCGGCGCATCGCCGGCCCCATCGACTATTACCGCACCGCGGCCCTGCCCGGCCATCGCAGTCCCCTGGCCCGGCCCGAGTTCGACCGCGGGCCGGTAGCGCCCGCCTTCGCGCTGCGAGGTCTGACGCTGACCGTGCGGCGCACTCCGCACCAGCAGGCAGATTTGAACCGGTTATTGGCTGCTCTGCAGAATCCCACCTCGCCCCAATTTCACAAGTGGCTCACCCCGGAGCAGTTTGCCGACCGCTTCGGCGCCACTCCCGCGGACCTGGCCACGCTCCGCCAATGGCTGGAAGGCTACGGATTCCAGATCCGAGCGGTGGCGCGCAGCCGGACGTTCATCCGTTTCGACGGTAACGCCGCCCAGGTGCGGCCCGCCTTTGGCGCCGACATTCACCGGTATCTGTTGAACGGCGTCGAGCATTATGCCAATACGGGCGACCCGTCTCTGCCGGCCAACGTGGCGCCGCTGGTACTGGCTGTGGGAGGCCTGCACGATTTCGGCCCGCATCCGCATCATGTCAAGATCCCGCGCGGCAAGCCGGCGACCGCACCCCAGTACCGCGATGGCCAGGGCGGCAACGATCTGGCTCCCGGAGATCTGGGTACTATCTACAACTTCAACTCGCTGGAGCCGTTGGGAAAGGCCAATGGCGGCTCCGGACAGACCGTCGTCGTGATCGACGCCAGCGACGTGACCCAGTCGGATCTGGATTTGTACCGCACGACGTTCAGCCAGGGTGCCCGGGCCCTTCAGGTGGTGCACCCGGACGCCGACCCCGGAATCGTCAGTTCTCCCGACGATTGGGCGACCGAAGCCACTATGGACCTGGAAATCGTCAGTGGTGTGGTGGCCAAGGCGCAGCTCGTCCTGGAAGCCGATGCCAACGTCTGGAACGGGATCGCCGATGCGGTGGACAATGCCCGCGGCCAGGTGATTTCCATGAGCTTCGGGATCTGCGAAAGCGATGTGGATCCCGGCGACGCGGCCGGCTATGAAGCCGTGGCGCAGGAGGCTAATGCGCAAGGCATAACCATGATCGCCTCCTCCGGCGATGCCGGCGGCGCCGCCTGCGACACGGGGCTGATCGCCGCCGGGGCAACGCAGGGATTCGCGGTCAACCTGCCCGCCTCCCTGCCGGAAGTGACCGCCGTCGGCGGCACCACGCTCGACGACGGCAGCGGCAGCTATTGGAATTCCTCCAACGATTCGTACGGCGGCAGCGCCAAGAGTTACATCCCGGAGGTGGTTTGGAACGACTCGATCGGCGCCTTGACGCCGCAGGTTTTCGCGGCCTCGGGCGGCGGTGCCAGCACTCTGTTTACCAAGCCGGACTGGCAGACCGGATCGGGCGTCCCGGCGGATGGCTATCGCGACGTGCCGGATGTGGCGCTGGCGGCTTCCGCCCAGCACGATGGATATGTGATCGCCATGGGCGGCGTGTTGAGCACCGCCGCGGGATCCCCTTATACGGTAGGCGGCACCTCCGCGTCCGCGCCGTTGTTTGCCGGCATTGTGGCGCTGGTGAATGCCATGGTCTATGACGATTCGAGCGGCAACATCAATCCCATTCTGTACACCATAGCCGCCGGCGGCAGCGGCGCGTCGGTTTTCCACGACATCACCTCGGGCGATAACCGGGTGATTTGCGCTGCCGGCTCTCCCGGCTGCGCCTCCAGTCCGCTGAACTATTACGGCTACTATGCGGGCGTTGGATACGACCAGGCCACCGGGCTCGGCTCGGTGGATACGGACCAGCTCGATCAGGCATGGGCCAGTTACACCACCGCGCCCGGGATCACTTCCCTCTCTCCCGCTGCGGCTTTTGCCGGCACTAGCAGTCCGGTGTCCGTGGACGTGTTGGGCAGCCGATTCCAGAATGGCGATTCGGTGATCTGGACCTTCCACGGGGCGACGACCACCCTATCGTCAACGTACACGGATGCCACGTCCCTTTCCTTTACCGTGCCGTCGAATCTGCTGACCACGGCGGGCACCGCCTACGTCCAGGTCGTGAATCCATCGGGTCTTTACTCGTCTCCCGCCACCTTCGCGATCCAGGGTCCCACCGCCACCATCAGCAGCCTTACCCCGCCGTCAGCCATCGCCGGCGGCTCCGCATTTACCCTGACCGTTAATGGCGCCGGCTTTCTTTCCGGCGCCCAGATCGTTTGGAACTCGACGCCCCTCACCACCACGTTCGTGAGCGCCAGCCAGCTCACCGCGCCCATCGGCGCCGCGCTGATCGCGAGCAACGGATCGGCATCCGTGACCGTGGTGAACGGCGACACCAGTACCTCAGCCCCCGGTACATTCTCCATCATCCCGACTCCGTCGGCCACCATCAGCAGCCTCAGCCCGGCGTCGGTGACCGCCGGCGGCGGCAATTTTACCCTAACGGTGAACGGCAGGGGCTTCGCTAAGGGCGCGACCGTCATGTGGAACGGGGCGCCGGTAACCACTACCTTCGTGAGCGCCACCAAACTGACGGGCGCGGTCACCAAAGCCATGATCGCCACGCCCGCGAATGTGCTGGTCAAAGTCGTCAATGCCGACAGCACCTCCAGCCTCACGAGCAACTACACCGTCAACCCGGCTCCCGGCACGATCGCCAGTCTGAGTCCGTCTTCCGCCGTGGCCGGCGATGTGGGCTTCACCCTGACGCTGACCGGGACGAATTACTACAACGGTTCGATCGTGATGTGGGGCGCGACGGCCTTGACTACGACCTATGTCAACGCCACCTGCCTGAGGGCCGCCGTGACAACCGCGCAGATCGCTGCGGCCGGAACTGTGAATGTGAGCGTCAAGAATCCGGGCGGCGCCGTTTCGGCGGTTCGCTCCTTCACCATCAACAAGCCCACCATCTCCGCCTTGAGCGCCACCTCGGCCGTCGCGGGCTCAGCGCCGTTCAACCTGACGGTCACGGGCACCAATTTCCTCAGCACCTCCACTGTGGTATGGGGCTCGACGCCGCTGACGACGACCTATGGCAGCGCCACGTCGCTCACGGCGGCCGTGACCAGCACCCAGCTCACTCCCGCCGGAAACGTGAACATCACAGTGAAGAACTCGAGCAGCACCTCTTCCAGTTCGTATTCCTTCGCGGTCAACGCGCCCGCCATTTCTTCGTTGAGCGCGACGAGTGCGGTGGCCGGCTCGGACCCCTTCAGTCTCGGGGTGACCGGCACCGGATTTCTGAGCGGTTCCACGGTGATGTGGGGATCGACGGCGCTCGCCACCACCTACAACAGCGCCACCTCGCTGTCGGCGGCCGTTACCAGCACGCAACTGGCTGCCGCCGGATCGGTGAACCTCACGGTGAAGAATACCAGCAGCGCTTCCTCGGCGGCGTACAAGTTCACCGTCAGCGCCCCAACGGCCGGGTCTTTGAGCCCGTCCAGCGCCGTAGCCGGATCGGCTCCGTTCAACCTGGCGGTAACGGGCAGCGGCTTCCTGAGCGGATCCACGGTGATGTGGGGATCGACGGCCCTGGCGACCACGTACAATAGCGCCACCTCGTTGACGGCGGCGGTCACCAGCACGCAACTGGCTACCGCCGGATCGGTGAACGTCACGGTGAAGAACACCAGCAGCGCTTCGTCGGCGGCGTACAAGTTCACCGTCAGCGCCCCCGCCATCGGCTCCTTGAGCCCAACCAGCGCCGTGGCCGGATCCGCGGCCTTCAACCTGGCGGTAACGGGCACGGGCTTCCTCAGCGGTTCCACGGTGATGTGGGGGTCGACGGCGTTGGTGACCACATACAATAGCGCCACCTCGTTGACCGCGGCGGTGACCGGTACCCAACTGGCTAATGCCGGATCGGTGAACGTTACGGTGAAGAACACCAGCAGCGCGTCTTCAGCCGCGGCCAAATTCACCGTCGCGGTGCCTTCTATCGGTTCGTTGAGCCCCTCTTCCGTTGTAGCCGGCGCCGCCGCCTTCAACCTGGCCGTTACCGGGACAGGTTTCATCAGCGGCTCGACGGTGATGTGGGGTTCTACGGCATTGACCACGACCTATAACAGCGCTACGTCGCTGACGGCGGCCGTCACCAGTGCGCAACTGGTCTCCGCCGGCACGGTCAGCGTCACGGTCAAGAACACCAGCAACGGCTCGTCGGGTGCATCCAAGTTCACCGTCAGCACGCCCGCCATCGCCTCGCTGAGCCCGTCCTCAGCCGCGGCTGGCGCCGCGGGCTTCACGCTTGCCGTGACCGGCAGCGGCTTCATCAGCGGTTCGACGGTGATGTGGGGCGCGACGGCATTGACCACGACCTATAACAGCGCCACCTCGCTCAGTGCCACCGTGACGGGCACCCAGGTGGCCTCTGCCGCGTCCGTAAGCGTCACGGTGAAGAACACCGGGAGCGCGTCCTCGCCCGCGTTCAAATTTGCGGTCAACGCTCCCACCATCTCCTCGTTGAGCCCATCCAGTGTCGCAGCCGGATCTGCCGGCTTCACGCTTACCGTAAACGGTGCGAACTTCGTCAGTGGCGCCACGGTGATGTGGGGCACCACCGCGCTGACCACCACCTATCTCAACGCCAGTTCGGTCACCGCGCCCATAACCAGTGCCCAAATCGCGTCCTCGGGAACGGTTAAGGTTACAGTGAAGAACGCCACTACCGCGATCTCCAGCGCCGCCACATTCACCATCAATGCGCCCAAGATCACGTCCCTCAGCCCGGCCACGATTCCGGCCGGCTCCACCGGCTTCACCCTCACCGTGAACGGGTCGAATTTCCTGAGCGGTGCGACCGTGGTATGGGGCACGGCTTCCTTGCCCACTTCGTTTGTCAGCGCCACCCAATTGACGGCCACCGTCCTGACAGCCCAAGTGGCGGATGCCGGCGCGGACGCGGTCTACGTCGCCAATCCCGGCGGCGCGCCATCCGCCACCAGTAGTTTCTCCGTCACCGCTGCACCCGTGCTGATCAGTCTGAGCCAGACATCGGCAAATTCCGGCGATCCCGGCTTTCAAATGACGGTGACCGGGCGGAATTTCGTGAGCGGATCGGTCGTCATGTGGGGCTCCACAGCGTTGCCGACGACGTTCACGAACGGCACATCGCTGACGGCGACGGTGGACCAGAGTCTGCTTGCGAGTTCCGGATCGGCCATCGTCACGGTCGTTCTACCGCAGGGCGCCACCACGTCCGGCATCACCTTCACGGTGAACTGAGCACCACGAAAGCGTGCGCGGGATTGCGCCGGCTGATCAGCGGCGCAATTCCGCGTTCATGCGCGGCGCCGCGGCGGGCGCATCCAGATACTCGATCCAGCCATCCATCATCTCCATTTCGCTGGCCCCTCCCCAGCGCACCGCCTTGGTCGCGTCCGGGTTCAGCGGGTTGTTCACGGAATTGTCGAAATGCGAGACGATGGCCAGGCGCGTACCCTTGGGGATGAACTTCGGCGCGGCCATGCGATAAGTGATCTGCCAGTTGAAATTGTAGTGCGGCACGAACAGCAGGGTCTCTTTGCGCCCATCCGGATAGGTCACCTCGAAACGCGCGTCTTTACCGCGCAGATGCATATGCGGCGTCAGGCTGGTGATGTACATGTCCTGCTTGAACGTGTGGCACTCGCTGACCTCCACGTTCGGATCGCCGGCCGGAATACGGAAAAGGTAGTTCGATAGGTCTACGCGTTTGGCGACCTGTCTGGGCGGCTCCTTGGCGAAGATCAAACCCAGGGATGTCACATCGGTCTCCTGCTTTTTGGTGGCCTTCGAATAGTGAATCTGGAATCCGAGCGTGGCTCCGGCCGGTATCTTGCGCGCGGTTCCCGCTGGATAGATGTCCGGCTCGCGGCCAGGCAGATAAGATGAGATGAGTCCCCAGGCGCCGAAGTTTTCGTCGCGCGGCTTCTCGCCGGGCCAGTAGGCATTGTCATCCACCACGCAGCCGTCGTCGATGACCGGCGCATCGTAACGGATCCACGACAACTTGCCCTCGTGCACCTGCAGCCAGTCCGCGTAGGCCTCCTGCGGATCCGGCGCCTTGTCTGTCTTCGATTCCAGCCACTTGGGCTTTTCCGGATTATCTACGAATACGTGCGCATGATGCACGACCTTCCGGTTGCCGGGCCGCAGCTCCGCGGCTACGATCCAGCGGTCTTCGGTGAAATTGGTGGGGACCTTGAAATATTCGTACTCGTCCGGACCGTCCGCGGTTAGAGTGTGGGGCGGAATGGAAATCACCACGTCGGGTTTTCCGATGCGCCAGTCGGTGGAGAAGCCCGGCGCTGCCGGTACGCGCGCGGCGTCGCCTTCCGGGGCGCCCTGGTCCACCCATGCTTTGATCGTGGCGATGTCGCTCTCGCTGAGGCTCCAGTCGTTGGACCATTTTCCATAGCGTGGATCTGCCTTCCACGGCGGCATGGCCTTGGTGAGCACCGCTTCGCGGATGGCGGCGGCCCACGGGCGCGTCTCGCGATAGCTGAGCAGCGCCATGGGCGCGATGTCGTTCGGGTGGTGGCAGGTGACGCAGTGCCGGTAGAGAATGGGCGCCACATCCACGTAGGTGACCGTGGCGCAGAATAACGGCGATGCACCCAGGAACACGCCGGCAAACGCCAGCGTTCGCAGCTTCATTGAATTGTCCTCCGAGCGGTGCATGGTAGGCACGGGCAGATTCGAACTGCCGACCTGTCGCTTAGGAGGCGACCGCTCTATCCATCTGAGCTACGTGCCCACAACCTGTATCATTATATCGTCGCCGGATAGCGCTTCAAGCCTTTGCGGCCGATGTCACTGCGGTAGTGCATGCCCTCGAAATGAATGTGACGGGCCGCCGCGTAAGCGTGGTCGATGGCGGCAGCCAGGTCCGCCCCGGATGCCGTGACGCCCAGCACGCGGCCGCCGGCGGTCTCGAGCCCCGCCGTTCCCAGGCGGGTACCGGCGTTGAAAACGGTGGCGCCGGCGGCCTCCGCCTGCGCGATTCCGTGGATCGGCTTGCCGGATTCAAAAGCGCCCGGATAGCCGCCGGCCGCCAGAACCACGCACACGGATGGTCCCGGTTTCCACGCGATTGGCTGTTCCGCGAGACGGCCGCGCGCGGCATCCAGCAGCAGCGGCGCCAGGTCCGTCTGGATGCGATGCATGATGGGTTGCGTCTCCGGATCGCCCAGCCGTACATTGAACTCGAGTACCTTCGGACCATCCGGCGTCATCATCAAACCCGCGTACAGGAACCCCGTGAAACCGGTGGCTAGCACCGTGGGACGAATGATGCGGTCCAGAATCACCTGGGTCCGATCGGCGGTGAGGATGCGCGAGTCGCAATAGGCCCCCATGCCTCCCGTGTTCGGTCCGGTGTCGCCGTCGAAGACCGCTTTGTGGTCCTGGGTCGGCTCGAGCGCCACAATGTGGCGTCCGTCGCTCAGGACGATGAAGCTCACTTCTTCGCCGGCCAGGAATTCCTCAATTACAAATGGTGGCTTGAGCGACTGCAACGCCTGCTCCGCGGCACCGCGGTCCGCTGCCACGACTACGCCTTTGCCGGCCGCCAGGCCGTCGGACTTGATCACCAGCGGAAAGTGAAAACGGTCCAATGCCTGGTGCGCCGCGCCGGCATCCGAAGCTGCGAGGAATGCCGCGGTTGGAATATTGCTCTGCTGTAAAAAGTTCTTTGCAAAAATCTTACTGCCTTCCAGGCGGGCTGCCGCGGCGGTCGGACCGAAGATGGCTCTGCCGCGCGCACGAAACGTATCCACCACACCGGCGACCAGCGGCGCTTCCGGTCCCACGACGGTCAGATCGGCATCCACCGATTCCGCGACGCTCAAATAAGCCGCAGGCGATCCATCACCCGGTGGCAGGCACTCTCCCACCCGGGCGATCCCCGGATTGCCCGGCGCGGCGTAAACACGCTCCACCTCCGGACTCTGCGCCAGCCGCCAGGCGAGCGCATGCTCGCGTCCGCCGCCGCCGATGATCAACACTCTCATAGCCGATACAATGGTAGCAATGCACGAGAAGTACGAGGTGGTGGTCATTGGAGCGGGCCACGCGGGATGCGAGGCCGCGCGAGCCTGCGCGCGCATGGGCCTGAAGACCGCCATGGTAACCATGAACCTCGACCTGATCGCGCAGATGTCCTGCAATCCGGCTATCGGCGGCATCGCCAAGGGCCACCTGGTGCGCGAGATCGACGCGCTCGGCGGTGTGATGGGCGAAGTTGCCGACGCCGTCGGCATTCAGTTTCGGCTGCTGAATACCAGCCGCGGTCCAGCGGTGTGGTCGCCCAGGGCACAATGCGACAAGAAGATGTACCGCGTACGGATGCGCGAGCTTCTGGAGCTTGAGCCGAACCTCCGGATCAAGCAGGCGGAGGTGGCCGCCCTGGAAATCGCCGGCGGACCGGAGCGGCGCGTGACAGGCGTGAAGCTGCGCGACGGCCGCTCGCTTAACGCCCATGCGGTCATCGTCACCACGGGAACGTTTCTGAACGGGCTGGCGCACGTCGGAGAGATGCAGTATAGCTGTGGACGCAACGGCGAGGCGCCTTCCCAGCTTTTGGGCGATCAGTTGCGCTCGTTCGGTCTGCAATGGACGCGCCTGAAGACCGGTACGCCGCCGCGGCTCGACGGCCGCACGATCGACTGGAGCCGCTTTGAGCCGCAGCCCGGCGATGCCGATCCGACGCCGTTTTCATTTCTGACGGCGAAGATTGACCGGCCGCAGGTCCACTGTCACATCGCCTATACTACGGAACGAACCCACCGCATCCTGCGCGAGGCGATCCCCCGCTCGCCACTGTACAGCGGGCAGATCGAAGGCGTCGGCCCGCGTTATTGCCCCTCCATCGAGGATAAGATCGTCAAATTTCCGGATAAGATCCGTCACCAGATTTTTCTGGAACCGGAAGGCCTCGACACCAACGAAGTGTACGTGAACGGCATGTCTACCAGCATGCCCATTGACGTCCAGACGGCGATGGTGGCGTCCGTTCCCGGCCTCGAAGAAGCAGAGATGATCCGCCCGGGCTATGCCATCGAGTATGACGCCATCGATGCGCGCGAGTTGGATCACACGCTCGAAGTGAAGTCCATTCGCGGCCTCTATCTGGCGGGACAGATCAACGGCACCTCGGGCTACGAAGAGGCGGGGTGCCAGGGATTGGTTGCCGGGATCAATGCCGCCTGCTCGCTGCGCGGCCTGGAACCGTTGGTGATCGGTCGCGCCGAAGGCTACACGGGTATCCTGATCGACGACCTCATCACCAAAGGCACCGACGAGCCGTACCGCATGTTCACCTCGCGGGCCGAGTTCCGGCTGCACCTGCGAATCGATAACGCAGACGCGCGTCTGACTCCGGCTGGGCGGCGTGTCGGCCTGGTGACTGACGATCGCTGGGAGTTGTTCTGCCGCAAGCGGCGGCAAAAGGAGATCGTCGCCCGTGCGCTCGCATCGCATCGCTATGGACAATGGCTGAAGCGGCCGGAGTCGAGCTTGGCGGAAATCTCGTCATGGGTGCGCGATACGCTGGGCGAAGAACCGGCGCACGGCCTTCTGAGCACCATCGAAACGGAGGTTAAGTACAGCGGCTATATGGCACAGCAGGAACGCCAGATCGCCAGGCTTAAGGACGCCGAGCGCCGGCCGATCCCAACGTCCTTCGGTTTCAACGGAGTTCCCGGCCTGTCGCGCGAAATCCGTGAGAAACTGGAGCGGGTGCGTCCCGCCACGCTGGGTCAAGCAGCCCGCATCCCGGGAGTCACGCCGGCGGCTGTCGCGATTCTGGATGTATACCTCAGTCTGGCGCGCGCCTAGTCCTCAAGAAGATGAGCTTTGAGTTCGGCCAACTCCTACGCGCCAAGCTCGCGGGGATCTGCGAGCCGTCGAATCCGCAGATCGAGAAACTGAAGCAGCATTACGAATTGCTCTGCCGTTGGAATCGTGTTCTTAATCTGACCAGCGTCCGCACGATGCAGGAGGCGGTGGAACGGCATTATTGCGAATCGCTGTTCGCGGCGGCGCATTTGCCGGAGTCCGGCGCCGTCGCCGACATTGGTTCAGGCGGGGGCTTTCCTGGAATTCCGATCGCGATATTCCGCCCGCAGCTCACTGTCACGCTGGTGGAGTCGCACCAGCGCAAGGCTGCGTTCCTCAAAGAGGCTGCGCGTGAGCTAGCTAACGTACGGGTCGTGGCGAAACGCGTTGAGGACGTCGGGGAAGTCTTTGACTGGGCCGTCTCGCGTGCCGTGCGCATCGCGGAGGTCGCGGGCGTACTCGAGAAGCTGGCAGAGGGCGTCGTGTTGTTGACTGGCGAAGTGGCAATTGCCGAGCTACCGGACTTCGAATGGCGCCCTCCGATACGGTTGCCTTGGGGGGATCGGCGATTCCTCTGGATAGGAGCTCAGGGTGTTTCACGTGGAACGTGAGGTTCGGAAGCGTTTCACGTGAAACGAATCGGATTTGTGGTAGCATGGCCGCTTGGGAACCATCCTCGCCATTACCAACCAAAAAGGTGGCGTCGGCAAGACAACCACAGCGATCAATCTCTCGGCGGCGCTGGCAGCCAACGACTTGCGCATCTTGGTGATCGACTCCGATCCGCAGGGCAATGCGACCACCGGACTAGGCGGCGCAAAGGATCCCCACCGCGCCAGCCTCTATCAAGTTCTATTAGGTGATGCGGAAATAACCGATGCCATACTTCATACCGGCTTTGAAGGCCTGGATATCGTTCCCAGCGACAAGAACCTCGTGGGCGCCAACCTCGAACTCGTGGACAGTCCCCGCCGCGAGTTCCGTCTTCAGGAGAAGGTGAACGCCGTCCGCGGCCAATACGACTATGTTCTCATCGACTGCCCGCCGGCCCTCGACCTTTTGACCCTCAACGCCTTAATCGCGGCCGACTCCGTGCTCATCCCCATCCAGTGCGAATTCTTTGCCCTCGAAGGAATCTCCGAACTGATGGACACCATCCAGCGCATTCGTGACTCGTTCGGTCACGCTCTCGAAATCGAGGGGATTCTGCTCACCATGTTTGACGACCGTACGAATCTCACGCGCCAGGTTGCCGCTGACCTGCGAGACTTCTTCCGCGAGCAGGTCTTTGCCACGGTTATCCCGCGGAGCATTCGCCTGGCCGAGGCCCCCAGTCACGGTCAGACCATCCTGGCCTATGATGTGCGATCGCGGGGCGCGGAAAGCTACATCCGCCTTGCCAAGGAAATCCTGGACCATGAACAAAAACGTCGAACCTCAACGTCGGGCCCTGGGCAAGGGCCTGAGCGCTCTCCTGCCGACCAGGCCGACGCCACAGCCGGCGATTGAGCCGCCGCACTCCGGCGAAGAAGTTGCTCTGCTCCCCATCGACGCCATCGATCCCAATCCCTTGCAGCCGCGGCGAATCTTTCAGCACGACCGCATCGAAGAGCTGGCCCAATCGATCCGCGCCAATGGCATCATCCAGCCGCTCGTGGTTCGGCGGCGGGCCGAGCGCTACCAGCTTGTGGCCGGAGAACGCCGCTGGCGGGCCGCCCGCATCGCCGGAGTTGCGCGTGTGCCTGCGGTCATTCAGGAAATCCCGGACGACCGGCTCCTGGAAATCACCCTGATCGAGAATATTCAGCGCGAAGACCTGAACCCCATCGAAACCGCCCAAGCTTTCGATCGCTTGTGCCGGGAACTGCAGCTCAGTCATGAAGAGGTCGGCAACCGAACCGGCAAGGATCGGTCAACCATTACCAATCTGATCCGCCTGCTCCAACTCCCGCCTGACCTCCAACAGTTGATCGGCGAGAGACGCCTGTCGGCCGGTCATGCCCGCTGCCTCCTCACATTGCCCACCGCGGAGCTTCAGCGCCAGGTCGCGGAGAAGGCTGTGGCGCAGGGGTGGTCTGTGCGCCAGACCGAGCGCCTCACCCAACGGCTGATGGAAGACCGCAAACCCAAATCCATCGACGAGGTCCAGGCGGACCCTAACGTGAAAGCCGCCATCCAGGAACTGGAACGGGTTTTGGGTACCAAGGTCCGCATCGTCGAACGCGCCCGGCAAAAAGGCCGCATCGAGATCGATTATTACTCGGCAGACGATCTCGATCGAATTTATTCTACAATTGTCGGAGAAAAGAACTAACTATTTCAATATCTTGAGGATCGATGACAGTTCGCCCCGCACTAACGCCAGTGGATCGGGCGCGAACAGGTCCCTTTGCTGACGTTCTGGCATTTTCGATTTGCTGCCTTTGGCCTCATTCTGAAGTGTCTGTCGCGCGCCTTCGATCGTATACCGCTTCTCGTACAACAGATGTTTGATTCGTAAAAGCAGCTCGACGTCCTTCCGCCGGTACAAGCGGTGTCCGGTCCCGGACTTCTTGGGAGCTAGACTGGGAAACTCGGTTTCCCAATAGCGCAGGACATAAGGTTCCACGCCCAGCAGTCCAGCCACCTCGCCGATCCTGAAGTAGAGCTTGTCGGGGATCTCGGGAGCTTCCTGGGGTACGACCGGATCAGTCATCAGTCTTCCGTCATCCTACCCTACTGCAAGCGGATTGTCACGGAGAACTGTTACCCCATTTCCAGCGTCGGCGCCGGGCTCTCACTCCTCCCGCAAAGCTGTAAGCGGATCGATGCTAGCCGCCTGCCGCGCCGGCACCCACGCGGCCATGAATGCTACAGCCAAACAACACCAGGCAAGCACCGCCCAACGTGAGCGGATCGGTCGGCGCCAGCCCGAATAGCATCGATCGCACGAAACGCCCGCCCACCACCGCGCTCAACAAGCCCAAAGAAACGCCGGCGCCCAGCAGTCCGGCCGTCTCCCGCAACATCAACCGCACCACCGCTCCCGGGCTCGCCCCCAGCGCCATCCGTACCCCAATCTCGCTGCGGCGACGGGTCACCGCGTACGCCACCAGGCCGTACAATCCGATGCTGGCCAGTCCCAGGGCGAGCACACCGAACACGGAAGTAAGCCGGGCCACCAGCCGTTCCTGCAGGACCGATTCGCTGATCTGCGTTGAAAACAGCCGGAAGTCCAGCCCAATCCTGGGATCGGTGGCGCGCACCCCTTCTTCCACACGCGAGATCAAATCCGCAACCGGTCCGGCGTATCGCACCTCGCACCAGGCGAACACCTCCGGATTCTGCGCCATCGGGATGTAGATGGTAGGCGGCGGATCCCGGCGCAGGTTCACGTACTTCGCGTCCTGCACCACGCCCACAAACTGCGCTACGATCTCCGGACGCTTCTCAAATGCGGGCTCGCGATACGTCTGCCCGATTGGATCGATACCTGGAAAAAACCGTCGCGCCGCCGTTTCGTTGAGCAGAGCCACCCGCGGCGCATGTTGCGTGTCGTGATTCGTGAAGTCGCGGCCGGCCAGTAGCTTTGTCCCCATGGTGGCGAAAAAGCCGGGCGTCACGGTGTTGAAAAAGGAGTGAGCTTTACGATAGCCCTGCCGCGAGCTGATTTCGATGTCGTCCATATACGCCATGCCGCCTATAGGCGTGACCGCCGACGCCGAGGCCGATTCCACGCCCGGCAGGCTGCGCAATTGCTCCAGAAACTGCTCGGACGCCGCGAACTTACGTTCCGTGGTGTAGGGAGCCCATCGCCACTCCGGGCGCACCAGCAGCATGTGATCCCGCCGGAAGCCCATTTCCTGTGTCAGCAATCCCTGCAAGCTCCTGACGAATAAGCCAGCTCCGACCAATAACAACAAGGACATCGCGACTTGCCCTGTCACCAACGCGCGCCCGAAACTCAACCGCTGCCGGGAATCCGTCAGTCCGTTTCCGCCTTCCTTGAGTGCCGCCTGCGGCATCAATCGCGTTGCCCGTAGCGCGGGTCCGACTCCGAAGAGCAAGCCGGTGATGATCGTCACACCCCCTGTGAATGCCACCATCCGGAAATCGGGCGCCAGGCTCAAAAAGACAGGCCCGCGCGACGGCGAGATCCAGAGCACCAACAGCCGGCCGGCCCACTGCGCCCATATTGCGCCCAGCGCCGCACCGCCCGTCGCCAGGAGTAAGCTCTCCGTGAGATGCTGGCGGATCAGCCGTCCGCGGCTGGCGCCCAGAGCCAGGCGTACCGCCACCTCGCGGCTGCGCGCGCCGGCCTGCGCCAACAGAAGATTGGCCAGGTTCGCGCACGCCATCAACAAAACCAGGCCGACCATGATCATCAGCAGGACCATCGAGGCGTGGTAGTCGGTGCGCAAATACGACAGTCCACGGCTGGCCGGTTTCAGGATCATGTACGGCGGTTTGCGCCGAGGGCGTCCCGAGTCTAGTTGAAGGTAGGTAGGCGGCGGTTGGCGCCGATTCGATAGAATCCGGTTGCCAAACTGAAATCCCGAAAGGAGCCTACCGCCGTGAAGAAACCATACCACATCGTCAC